>ENA-OPMG01000280-OPMG01000280.1-human-gut-metagenome-genome-assembly--contig:-NODE-280-length-37209-cov-5.640227_pt1 | contig 37209 bp, 32 predicted proteins | sample MGYA00241522_ERZ501741 | MGnify/ENA primary metagenome ERZ501741 (study PRJEB25962, sample SAMEA2042616) | human gut metagenome | biome: human gut; feature: human-associated habitat; material: faeces...
TCCGTGCTACGCACTCCCACAATTCTCCCCAATATTCGCATATCGTGGGATTACCATCCCACTTTTATGCTCATATCGGGGCGGGTCCCAAAGTCTTTCACCCACCTATGAGCAAGCTCATGTGGGTTTAGACCTTTTGCCCCTGGTATCATCATAATATAACTATACTGACTTGTAAAAGCCTTGTCAATCTGATAAAATTCATTCGCGCACTTCTTTTAACTGTTGCTGTCAGATATATTCTGGCCAACATAAAAAATGTGTAAAAATAAAGTAGAAATGAGGATAAATATGAAGAATTTTAAAAGATTAACCACTTTAGTTCTGGCAGTGCTCATGCTTATATCAACTGTAGCATGTGGCAGTTCTGCTGCAAACGACAGTACTACACAGGCTGCTTCAACATCAGCCTTTGATGTCATGTCACAATTCAACGAGGTAAGCACAAGCTACCCTCTTACTGTTACCGACCAGGCAGGACGAACAGTAACTTTTGAAAAAGCACCTGAAAAGATTGCTTCATCTTACTATATCTCTACAAGTCTTCTCCTTGCACTTGGATTAAAGGATAAGCTTGTGGGAATCGAAGCTAAGGCTAATACACGAAACATCTATAAGCTTGCAGCTCCATCCATTGTAAGTCTCCCTAATATGGGAACAGCTAAGGAATTCAACACAGAAGCCTGTGTTGCAGCAGCACCTGATGTTGTATTCCTTCCTATGAAGTTAAAAAAAGCTGCAGATACACTTGAAGGTCTTGGTATCAAGGCTGTTGTTGTTAATCCTGAGGATGCAACGCTCCTTAAGGAATGTATAACACTTGTTGGTAAAATAACTAACACAATCGGACGCTCTGATGCACTTAACAATTCTATCGATACATTTTTAGCTGATAATAAAGCCAAGCTTGCAGGTGAGAGCACTCCTTTAGTATATCTTGCGGGCAACAGCTCTGTTCTTTCAACAGCCGGAAGCAAGATGTATCAGAACACATTACTTAGCAATGCAGGCGGAAAGAATGCAGCCTCTGAGCTTACAGATACTTACTGGGCAAATATTTCATATGAACAGCTTCTTGCCTGGAACCCTGATTACATTATAATAGCTGCCGATGCAACTTACTCAGTAGATGACGTTATAAATGATGCTAATCTTGCAGACTGCAATGCTGTTAAGAATAAAAAGGTTGTAAAACTTCCTGGTGATATAGAAGCATGGGATTCACCTGTACCAGCAAGCTTCTTAGGAAGCATATATATTGCCTCTGTTCTTCACCCAGAAAAGGTTACTAATGATTTCTATGAAGAATGTGTAACTAAATTCTATGAAAGCTTTTATGGATTCACACCTGCTAAATAAGGATGATTTATGTTCAAAAATACTTCTAATTACCGGAACAAAATTATACTTTTATCAGTCATACAGGTACTGCTTCTTATAGTAGTACTTGTATGGTCTGTCATTACCGGACAGTATCCACTCACATTAAAGAGCTTACTGTCTGGTGATACTATGTCTATTATGGTCTTTAAAAGGCTCAGGCTTCCCCGCGCCCTTATGGGTGTTATAGGCGGTTTTGGGCTTTCAATATCAGGTTATATATATCAGCTTATATTTAAAAACCCTCTGGCTTCTCCCGATATCGTTGGCGTTTCCTCTGGTGCAAGTGCCGGTGCTGCTCTTGCAATAGTTGCGGTTTCTGCTTCTATTCCATTCATCTCCATATCTGCATTTATTGGAGCTGTAACAGCCCTCATAATAACTCTGCTCACAGCCTATCTTGTCCCTGGCAGAAACAGTTATACTATCGTGCTTGCAGGTATAGCTATTCATTCTGTGGCACAGACTATACTTATGTTTCTAAAGCTTGCCGCAGATCCTGAAAAACAGCTTGCTTCAATCGAATACTGGATTATGGGAAGCCTTAATGGTATTTCAAAGGACAGCCTTGCTATTCCGTTCTTCACAACACTTACCGGCTTTATTATAATGGCTATGTTATACAGACAGGTTCTCATTCTCTCTACAAGCGAAGAGGAAGCTGTATCTCTAGGTGTAAACGTGACAAGTCTGCGTTTTATCATATTAATGCTTGCTACATTAGTAGTATCATCAATAATATGTGTTACGGGGCTTATAAGCTTTATCGGACTTATCGCACCTCATATTGCCAGACTTCTTACAAAGCGTAATGACATATTTACATACATAACAAGTGGCTTCACAGGAGCTATTTTACTGACACTTGCTGATATACTGGCAAGAAGTGTATCCCCATCAGAGCTGCCAGTCAGTATATTTACCTCACTTCTTGGTGCCCCACTGCTTATCATTCTGCTTATCAGAGCTAATAAAAAGGAGGCGTTATGATGTCCGATTTATTCAATAATACATTTTCCGCAGACGGAATATCAGTATATTACGGCAGCACCTGTGCGGTTGATAACGTAAGCTTTGACCTTATGCCTGGACAGCTTAATGCTGTTATTGGCAATAACGGCTGTGGTAAAACCTCTCTTATTAAGGCCATCATGGGACTTATAAAACACAACGGAAAATGTCAGCTTAATGAACACTTACTTGAAAACCTCTCTGTTAAAAAAAAGGCACAGCTCATAAGCTACATTCCCCAAAGAAACAATCTTACTATAAGCATGACCGTCAGGGATGTATGTCTGCTTGGCTTCAATCCTCATATGCACATACTTGGAGGCTACACCACAGATATGCTCAGGCGTGTGGATAAAGCTATTGATATGGTTGGACTTAAGGGTTTATACGAATCAGACTTCTTAGCTTTAAGCGAAGGGCAGAAGCAGTTATGTATTCTGGCACGCACCATAATAGAGGCTTCCCCACTGCTTCTTCTCGATGAACCGGATAGTGCACTTGATTTTTCTAACCGTCATCTTCTTATGCAGCACATAAGAAGTATTGTATCCGATGGCAGATGCGCCCTAATGTGTATTCACAGCCCTGAGCTTGCTTTAGAATACTGCGATAATATACTTCTTATGAAGTCTGGGACAATCCTTAGCACCATTAATACACATACAGACTCTCTTGATATTATTAATGAAAAGATGTCTCTTATATATGATAATATTAATGTCATTGAATGTACTGACATTAACCATAAAACCCACCGCGTAGTTGTGGCATTATAGCCTATACCTATACTGGGTATATATGTCTATTTACACTAGACACGCCTACGTTATAAAAGCATTTACTGAAATGAGGTGACTTAATCTATGGATAATTGTTATTTAGACGCTCTGGCTGTAATTACTTTTTTTAAAATGTCCCATAAAAAGCACTTGTTTATTACGGGAGAGCGGGGAAGTGGTAAATCATATCTGTTAAACAGCATTTTAAACCAGATTGAAGAAACTATGGATATGTCTGATTTTTTCAATTATCTGCTAAGCCGCAGAACAGACACACCAGAAGTTGTTATTAAATCCAATCTTATAGATGATGGAAAAGAATATGTGATTGGAATACCGCGTACACTCACTCCTGTTTCCCCTAAAAAAGGCAACAACATGACCTCCGTAGAGGATGGCTTTATTAACTGCGCCTGTCCTGCCATTATGAAGCATCTTATGACCTCTGCTGATAGTGTATTTGTTATTGACGAGCTTGGTTATCTGGAAAGCTCCTGTATCCCTTTTCAGGAGAACATTAAAAGTCTTCTTGATAACTCACGCGTATTAGCGGTCATCAGAAAACAATCCACAGAATTTCTTGACAGTATTAAAAGCAGAGCTGATGTACTTTTAATCGATATTGATAATATATTCAGCTCTATTTCGTGCATTATTATGGCATCCGGTATGTCAAAAAGATTCGGTACCAACAAGCTTTTAGCCTCCTTCAACAACAACACTCTCTTTGAAAATGCGATAAATATAAGCCACTTTGTAAGCTTTGGTAAAACTCTTGCCGTAACCCGTCATGATGAGCTTGTACAGATATGTGAACGGGAACATATACATTGCATTAAACACAATATGCCTTACAGAAATGATATGGTACGTCTTGGTGTTTCACGTATTCTAAAGGAAACTAACAGACACAAAAGCTGCTGCACCCAAGGGATATTATTTCTTCCATCAGACCAGCCGCTTATCACTAAGACAAGCCTTCAGCTGCTGTGCCTTTTATTTATTTACTACAACAGCAGTTATTTTGCTTGTAACAGCACAGATAAATCCAGCAATGCCAATAATAATTATTTCAATAATAATAGTAAGATATGCCGTCTTGCTTTTAATGGAACTCCTGGTTCTCCTGTAATATTCCCAGCCAGATATTATGATGAACTGATGAATCTTCCACAAGGCAAGGGTGGCGGTTTTATTGCAAAAAAATATCCTGCACAGGTTGTTTTAGTTCCTGCACAGGATGAATATGAATTATATGATATTGATACTCCTGATGACCTTATTCGTCTTTCCCGGTATCTTCGCTAATTGCTGTACCTTATTTAGTTACAGCCTTTTCCTTTATTGTTGCTGCTTCTTCTGAAACAACTTCTTTAACCGTTTCCTCAGCTTTATCCTTAGGAAGAATTATGTTAAGTAATATTGCTACAAATGCTGCTGGAACAATACCAGACTCACCAAACATAAGCTGTACTGCCTGTGGTGTATGTGCAAGGATTGCAGGGCTTACACCCATACCATAGCCTACACCAAGTGCAACCGATACAATAGAAAGCCTTCTTGCATCAAGCGGCTCCTTAGTGATAAGCTGGATACCACTTACAATAATTGATGAGAACATCATAACTGCCGCACCACCAAGTACTGACTGTGGCATGATTGATATTAATGCTCCAAGCTTAGGAATAAGACCACATAATATAAGGAATACAGCACCAGATGCAAGTGCAATTCTGTTAACAACCTTAGTCATTGCAACAAGGCCAACATTCTGGCTGAATGATGTATTAGGAAGCACACCGAAAAGTGCTGCAAGCGATGAACCTAAACCATCACACATAACTCCGCCTGAAAGTTCTTTATCTGTCGCTTCTCTTCCTACTCCACCGACCATAACACCTGATATATCTCCAACAGTTTCTACTGCTGTTACAACAAACATAACAAGCACAGGAAGTATTGCTCTTAAGTCAAACACTGGCTTAACTGGCATGAACTTAGGAATCGCAATCCACTTAGCTTCTGCAACCTTATTCCAGTTAAGTACCCATGACTTAGTATATTCAACTCCCTCAGCATTAACTGCTGTATGTGGAAGCACACAGCCCATAATAGCTGCTACAATATAACCAACTATAATTCCAATCAGTATAGATGATGAACTAAGATATCCCTTTGTCCAGTGCTTAACGAATAATATAACAATAAGCACAACAAACGCCAGAAACAGATTCTCTAATGAGCCAAAGTCTTTAGCCCCGTTTCCACCACCGAATGAATTGATACCAACAGAAATAAGTGACAGTCCAATAGAAAGCACAACAGTTCCTGTTACAACTGATGGGAAAAATCTTCTTAAAGGCTTAATAAATGCACCAAGCACAGTTTCAAAAAGACCACCTATAATGGATGCTCCCATAATTGCACCATAGGCTAATACTCCGCCTCCCATAACCTTTGTTATACTGCTGAATACTCCGATAAATCCAGAGCTTGTACCCATAATAATAGGCACCTTGCCTCCAACAGGTCCAATTGAAAACAACTGTATAAGTGTTACAATACCAGCTATAATCATAGCATTCTGTAAAAGTGCAACCTGAATAGATGCATACTCACTTCCTGCTCCAATACCACAGGCTCCTGTAATAATAAGCAACGGTGTAAGATTTCCTACAAACATCGCCATAACGTGCTGAAGTCCAAGTGGTATCGCCTGTTTTAATGAAAGCTTTCCATTAAAATCATATGCCTCCGGCATAAGTTCTTTTATTTTTTTCATATATCCTCCGGTATATTAACCATAATCTATCTGTTATTAATCTCATATGAAGAAGGTCTAGGGAAAATCATTATTCAAGTACTGATTTTCCTTAGACCTTCCTTCTGTATGACCTACGCTTATTATCTCTGCACATCAAATGAAGCATTATTCATAAGTCGTTTAATCTGGTCAACGCTTGTGATGTTAGTATCGCCGCGGATAGCGTGCTTCATTACTGAAGAAGCTACTGCGAAATTGACGATATCTTCGTGCTTCCAGTCATTCTGCATAAGAGCATAGATAAGACCAGAAGAGAATGCATCTCCACCACCAACACGGTCAACAATCTCAAAATTGAGTGTCTTGCTTTCGTAAGTCTTTCCGTCAGCATAGTAGAAAGCCTTAAGAGAGTTATTACTTCCTGAATGAACATAACGTACTGTTCTTGCAATTGCTTTCATATGGTACTGCTCATCAATAGCCTTGAATACTCTGTCCATATCCTCAAATGATGGATCCATAGTAAGGCCGTCCTTAACATCTGTACCATCTGCATTGTATACATGGATAGGCTCAATACCTATAAGTACATCTACATATGGAAGATATCTGCTGAGTACATCCCTTGCTGTTTCAAAAGACCATAATGTACTTCTGAAATTAGGATCAAAGCTTACCGTAAGTCCAAGCTTCTTAGCTGCCTTGATAGCCTTATCTATAAGACGACGGCAGTTATATGAAAGAGCTGGTGTGATGCCACTTAAATGTAACCAGTCATAATCCTTTAAGATGTTCTCAAAATCTACATCCTTATAATCATATTCAGCAAATGCTGAGCTTCCTCTATCATATATTACCTGTGAAGGTCTTACTGAAACACCTTCTTCAAGGTAATAAAGTCCCATTCTTCCGTCAGACTTGATAATGTGCTTAGTGTGTACATCATTAGCCTTAAGGTAGTTGATACAAGACTTACCAAGGTCTGTGTTAGGTAATACTGTAAAAAATGTTGAATCTACACCAAGGTTAGCGAGTGAAACTGCTACGTTGGCTTCTGCTCCACCATAGTTAACTATGAAATTGTGGGTTGTAACTATCTTCTCATAGTTAGGTGGTGACAATCTTAACATCAATTCGCCAATTGCTATGAACTTCATACGTGCCTCCATCTATCATTAAACTTTAAACCTGATATTAAGTAATATTTTATGGCAATAATCTGTACTTTTATTGCTCTATATTGTCAAAATAATACTCCATTTAATGATACTACTTATCCTATAAAATTGCAAATTGTATTTAACGCATTAACTCATAAATACCGCAGTATTTTGTTGCATTAACACACCATTTCATTGTATAATTAAAAATATTTTGAAGCGAGGAAAGTAATACCTATGGACATTTACGAATCATTGAACTCTATTTTAGTAACTTTATTCAATGATATAATGAACATTGAAGAAAAGGCTTTAATTACAGATGAATTTTCTGACATCACAGTTACTGATATGCACATAATTGAAGCTATCGGAATTAAAGAGCCACGCACTATGGGAACAATATCCAAGGCCTTAGGCGTGACTATGGGAACTCTTACAGTCGGCATTAACGGACTTGTTAAAAAGGGATATGTAATAAGGACAAGAAGTGAAGAAGACCGCCGTGTCGTATATGCTTCCCTCACACCAAAGGGTAATGCGGCATACACTCACCATATGAGATTTCATCGGGATATGATTAAACATATAACTGACGATTTAAGCGAAGATGAAGCCGCCGTACTTATTAAGACATTTACAAGACTTGAAGATTATTTTAAAAGCATATCATAACATTCAAAATGATTATGGAATTATATTAACATATAACTATACTGTCGCAGCTGCGTAACCTTTAACGCACTGTCTGCATAGCAAAAACCCCACAGATATGAATTTCTGTGGGGTTTTTTGAAAGATTATTAATCTTTCCGCCGACCGGGCCGGCATAATTTATATATGAGAGTTTTGGAAAAGTAAGCTTATTTAGTTAATTCAGCTGTCTTATATATAAACGTTACTGAATTATCCTTACCATCTGACTTACCAAGGAATGTGTTGTAATTCTGACCAAGCTTGATTACTTCCTTGATTGTATCTACTGCTGTATCAGCATCATCACCAACAAGACTTGTAATAGCTTTAATACCTGTCTCATTGAATTCTGCCATACCATCTTTAAGTGTTATAGCACCATCATTAAGCTGTGTTACACCATCTGCTAAAGTTACAGAAGATGACTTAAGTGTTGATGTTCCATCAGCAAGCTGTGTAGAACCACTTCTTAAAGCTTCGTTGTTAGAATTAAGTGTGCTGAAACCGCCTGCAATCTGTTCAATACCACCGTTAAGTGTATCATTATTGTCGTTAAGCTGTGCAAGTCCTGCGCTTATCTGTGCTATACCACCATTAAGTGTATCATTGTTATCGCTAAGCTGTGCAAGTCCTGCACTTATCTGTGCTATACCACCATTAAGTGTATCATTGTTACCACTAAGCTGTGCAAGTCCTGCATTAAGCTGTGATGCACCTGCGTTAAGTGTATCGTTATTCTTAACAAGTTCACCAAGTCCGTCTGTTAATGACTGGCTTCCATCTGTAAGCTGCTTTAATGCTGCATTAATAGTTTCATTATTGCTAAGATTGCTAACAACTGCATCTAATGCACTTGAAGCACCTATATTACCAGCAGCCTTAATAAGAAGTCCTAACTGGTTAGCATATACATAATCCTTTGAACCAGCCTGTGATACCTGTGGAGTATATGGCTTACCGCTTGTCACAGCTTCTGTATATGTCTCTGTTATTATATTAGTTGTATAAGCTGTAAGATACTTTACAAAATAAGTCGATATATCTGTTGCTGCCTCACTACTGCTCTTCTTACCCAGATTACTAAGGTCTGTTGCTATAGTTACATCACTAAGGCCTAATGCTGTTCCTAATTTCTGTAAATCAGCTGCCTGCTCCATAACAGTCTTTCCTGTTAAGTCTGCTACAGAATTCATCTTATAAGCTGTTGAATTAGCTGCAAGTTCCTTAACAACATTTCCAATAAGTGCTGTCTTAATGCTCTTTATTCCTTCATTTAATTGTGAAGCTCCTGCCTCTGCACTAGCAACACCATCTGTATAAGCCTTTAAACCTGTCTGTAATGAAACTGCACCTGCTGCCGCACTGGCAACACCGCCTGTATATGTTGAAAGACCACTCTGTAATGTGCCTGAACCTGCATTAAGTGCTCCTACACCATCAGTATAAGTCTTTAAACCTGACTGTAACTGTCCTGCACCTGCACCAAGCTGGTTAGCTCCTGCTGTGTATGCACTGATACCATCCTTAAGCTGTCCTGCACCTGCTGCCAGAGCTGTAGCACCATCTGTATAAGCATAGATACCATCTTTAAGCTGGCTTGCACCATCATTTAACTGGTTCACGCCATCTGTAAGTGCTGGAATACTGTCAGAAAGTGTCTGTGTACCATTCTGGAGAGTAACTGTTCCATCTGTAAGCTGGTCAGCTGCTGACTGAAGCTCATTCATCTTATCTTCAAGCTTAGCAAGTGAGAAATCATCTGTATCTATATCATTAAGTGTGCTTGTTGTAGCAACTGACATAGACATATCAAGCTCGAAATCCTCTACATCTGCTGATATTTCAAAGTATTCTGGAATATCCATATCAAGGCTTTCACCATCAAACTTAAGGTTTAAAGTATCCTTTAAGCCTGGCATAGCCATACCAAGTGCAATGATATTATCGCCAACCTTGCTTACCTTGCCGTTAGTAACTTCTACATTACTGAACTTATCTGTTGGAAGAAGTGTTCCTGTAATCATAGTAAATGGAACATAAGCTGTCTGTGACTTTCCATTAACTGTTATATTCTTCTTCTCATTGTTAGTATAGTCATATCTGATAGTAACCTTACCACTCTTGCCAATCATATCTTCTGGCTTAGTTTCAACACCATTTAACTTGTAAGTAACCTTTATTGAAACAGGAGCAGTCTTATCAGATGTGCTCTGGTTAGTTGTTGTTTCGCCCTTAGAATCAGTAACCTTTTCTGTTACAAGAACGTGATCCTGAGTTCCGTCTGCCTTATCAAATACATATACCATCTCGTCTCTTGTATTTGTCTTTAATGTACTTGTATTTGATATTGAAAGCTCGTTCTTAATAGCATTTGTTATAATATTCTCTGTATTAGAAGCAGCCTCACTGCTTATTGCAACCTCACTGCCTGTCTGATTATATGCTGTGCTAGTGCCACAGCCTGTAAGTGTTGAAGCAATAAGAACAACACTTAATAATACTGAACTATATTTAAATAAAGTCTTCTTAACCATAACTATTCCTCCATTTTCTTACTTCCTGATATATTCTTATATCTGTTACGGCATATACACCTTTGACCCGTTCATACATCTTTCTGATTACATATCCTGATTCTTCTTAGGCTTAAATCCTATACTTGTATTGATAATGAGCTTATCACATAATACAAACAATGATGGAAGTATGAAGATAACTACGAACATACTTATAATTGCACCACGCGCCATAAGTGTACAAAGCGAACCAATCATATCAACTGAAGCTATACATCCAACACCAAATGTTGCGGCAAAGAAACCAAGCGCACTAACAATAATTGATGGTATTGATGTTGAAAGAGCTATCTGGATTGCTTCCTTCTTAGCGTATCCCTGGCTTCTTTCCTTCTTATATCTTGTTGTCATAAGAATAGCATAATCGACTGTTGCACCAAGCTGGATAGTACCGATAACTACTGATGCAATAAATGGTATCTGTGTATGCGTAAAATATGGAATACCCATATTAACAAAGATAGCAAATTCGATTGCTGAAACAAGTATAATTGGAAGCGATATTGATTTAAGTACGAACAGGATAATAACAAATATAGCTACTATTGATACCGCACTGACTGTCTTAAAGTCCTTATCTGTTATAGTGATAAGATCCTTGGTACAAGGAGCTTCACCAACTACCATTGCCTTAGAATCGTAAGACTTTACAATATCATTCACCTTACTAATCTGATTGTTAATTTCATCTGATGCTATTTTGTAATCTGTAGCAATCATCATTATCTGATAATCTTCACCCTTAAGCTCTGATACTGTCTTAGCCGGTAAGAATTCCTGTGGAATACCAGACTTAAGTGCTGTGTCAAGTCCGAGTGCGAACTGTACACCGTCTACATCACCTAACTTATCAAGCATTTCGTTAGCTGTATCTGTAGACATACTAGAGTCAGCAAGTATCATATAGATTGAATTCATATCAAAGTTTTCTTCCAGCTTCTTATTAGCCTGTGAGCAGGCAAGGTCATCTGGAAGTGTATCAGACAAATCATAATATACTGATGTATGATTCTGTCCATATATAGCAGGTCCTAATAATACAACAAAGACAATTACAAATATCCATGAGTGGTTTACTATAAATGTAGCAAGCTTATCGAAGTTTGGCATAATCTCACGATGCATTGTCTTCTCTAATGCCCTGTCAAATGTAAGTATCAATGATGGAAGGATTGTTACACAACCGATAACACCGAATACAACACCCTTTGCCATAACGATACCAAGGTCAAGACCAAGTGTGAAGCTCATAAAGCAAAGTGCAATGAAACCTGCAACTGTTGTTATAGAAGAACCAACTACGGATGTAAGTGTATTACTAATGGCAACTGCCATCGCTTCCTTGTGGTCATCCGGATATATTTCCTTCATTTCCTTGTAGCTGTGCCATAAGAAGATTGAATAATCCAGTGTAACACCTAACTGAAGTACAGCCGCAAGAGCTTTAGTTATATATGAAACCTCACCTAATAAAATGTTAGAACCCAGGTTGTATACAATTGCCATTCCTATACTTATCATAAAGAATACTGGTACAAGAAATGAATCCATAAATATAGCAAGCACGATACATACAAGAACTACTGCTATAAGTACATAAAGTGGTGTCTCTTTCTCCGAAAGATTCTTAGTATCCGTAACTACTGCTGACATACCACTTATAAAGGCCTGACCCTCTGTCTGCTCTCTTATCTGTATGATAGCATTCATAGTATCATCACTTGAAGTTGTATTATCGAAGAATATTGCAAATAAAGTTGTATCTGTGCTGTCATTCTCGAAATACTTTCTGAATTTTGATGGAACAATCTCAGATGGAACATCTTCACCAACTATTCCTGTGTAAGAAATAACCTGTGCAACGTGGTCTACATTCTCTACCTTCTTAATAAGTCTGTCAGTAGACTTCGTATCCATATTCTGGACAACGACCATCGCGTATGCACCCTTATTGAAGTCATCCATAAGAATGTCCTGACCCTGCATAGTCTCTATCTCATTCGGAAGATAATACAGAATATCGTAATTAACTCTTGTATTAAAGTATCCGATTGCAGATGGAATAAGAAGCAGGAAACTCAGAATAAGAATTGGAATTCTGAGTTTAACAATTACTTTTCCAAACTTTTCCATAACTCGCCTCATTTCTACGTCTGCGACGTAATTTTACTTTGATTGGACTGATAACCTCTCAATAATTAATAACTCTCTTAATTAATTACATTTATTATCAATTCAATACATATGACCGTGATCTCTCAAATATGACTTTTGGTCATTTTCTTTGCAAGTGTTATTCTAGCACAAAATGACCGATAGTCAATACTCAAAATGACTAAAAGTCATTTTTTTATAGATTTTTTATTTTCAACATGGTAGAATATTAATTGACAGAACAACTAATATTATGCCTGCATTAGATTGGAGATTTTATGGGAAAACTTGAGAACAACAAACAACAGAAAAGGACTTCCCTCTTAGATACAGCTTTTAAGCTCTTTACAACGCAGGGTGTTTCCAAGACATCAATTGCCGAGATTTCACAGAAAGCTGGAATTGCCAAGGGAACTTTTTATCTGTATTTCAAAGATAAATATGATATAAGAAATAAGCTCGTTTCTCACGAGGCAAGCAAGCTCTTTAAAAATGCAGTGAGTGCATTAGAGCTTCATATAAAAGAACAGCAGATTAATGACCATTCGTTTACAATTACATTTACTGAGGAGATTATATTTATTGCTGACCACATAATTAATGTGCTTAACACCAACCAGACACTTCTTACATTTATATCAAAGAACCTGTCGTGGGGAATATTTAAAGAGGCTCTTACAACCAATGTCGCTGATGACGACATTAATTTTAAAGATATCTACTATGAAATGCTTGAAGACTCTGGTCTTAACCTCAACGAGCCCGAGATTATGCTGTTTATGATTGTCGAGCTTATAAGCTCAACATGCTACAGCTCAATCCTTTACAAAGAACCAGCTGATATTGACAGGCTCAAGCCTTACCTTTATAAGGCCATTAAGGCAATTATCAATGAACATACAATAGAAGATTAGAAGATAAGAAATCCCCTTCCTTACCAGAAATATTATCTGACAAAGAAGGGGATTTGTACCACTCCACCTATAATTTTAAAATTTACTCTTAAATTTATTTTAGCTAAGACTCTCTTTTAATCACTCTTTTATATAAGTTTTTAACATTTGTGTAACATTTTTTCTTTTAAGAACTAATTTCCCAGAAGCTTATTATATATATCCCTCTTAGATACGCCCCTGTCCCTGGCTGCTGCCTTCATAGCCTCTTTTTTATCAAGTCCCTGTGCTATATACATATCAACGTGTTCCTGCTCAGACATAGTAAGCCACTGTGCCTGTGCTTCCTCTTTAAGCTCATTTCTGTCTTTTCCAGCAATTACAAGAACATACTCGCCCCTTGGCTGGTTATTCTCATAATAACTGCACGCCTCTGCAAGCGTTGTAACCATACTATTCTCATAGCGTTTGGTAAGTTCCTTGCATATAGTAACTGCCCTGCTTCCTCCTAACACCTCAGAAAGCTCTTTAAGTGTCTTTAAAAGCCTGTGTGGAGCTTCGTATATAATCATTGTTCTTGTTTCATCTTCAAGCTCTTTTAATATGTCTTTACGCTCATTCTTGTCCGCCGGAAGAAATGCTTCAAATGCAAAACGTCTTGTTGCCTGTCCCGACATTGTAAGTGCCGTTATACACGCTGCCGCACCAGGAACTGATGATACCTTAATTCCTGATGCAAGTGCCTGCCTTACAAGCTCCTCTCCCGGGTCAGATATTCCAGGTGTTCCAGCATCAGTTATTACAGCGACTGACATTCCTTTAAGCATCTTCTCAACAAGCACCTTTGCCTTATCATACTTGTTATATTCATGATAGCTTGTCATCGGCGTATTAATCTCAAAATGATTAAGCAGCTTTATGCTGTTTCTCGTATCCTCCGCCGCAATAATATCAACTTCCTTTAATATCCTTAACACCCTGAACGTAATATCCTCAAGATTACCAATCGGAGTTGCACACAAATATAACTGCCCAACTCCGCTATTATTATGAGAGCCATTAAATTCTTCAAGTGCCTGCACACTATCATAATCAATATCTGTAATATTATCTTCCATACTGCTCCTCTCTTAAATTCATACTAATTGTACATTTTTAAAAGTTCTTCCGTGTAACTTCCATCGCTATTGTATACAATAAGTGGTTCTTCCACTATAAGCTGTGAACGTCCGCCCTTTACCGCCTCTATAAGCACCATATTAGCTGGCTTATCTATATGCGGATACACAAGCCTTATACGCTTTGGCTCAAGGTGGTTATTCTTCATAGAAGTAAATATATCTACAAGTCTTGATGGTCTGTGAACCATATACATATGTCCCTTAACCTTAAGGCACTTTGAAGCTTCCCTTACAACGTCCTCAAGACTGCATAGAAGCTCGTGTCTTGCGATTGCCTTGGCACTCTCAGGATTAACAATTCCGTGATTTTCATTCATATATGGTGGATTGCTTGTAACCACATTAAAAGAAGCCCCACCTAAAATATGTGAAGCTTCTTTAATATCACCTTTTACAATATTAACCTTGTCTGACAGACTATTAAGTTCAACATTTCTGACAGCAAGGTCATAACTGATATCCTGAATTTCCAAGCCTGTATACATACTGCCTGGATTTTTCGCCTGCATAAGAATTGGTATTACACCATTTCCAGTACCCATATCAAGCACCTTCTGGTTCTTTCCGGCCTTCGCAAATGTAGACAACAACACAGCATCCATTCCAAAACAGAACACATCTGTATTCTGGATTAGTCTGAGATTATCCCTGCATAAGTCATCAATTCTCTCATTGGCATTAATACCTGCATTAATCTTAGCATCAGTCATCATTAATATGGGCTTTTCCTTCCTTTTTCTCAAGCTCTTCGAGTTCTTTTAACTCTTTATCATCTATATTCATTCTGTCGTTTCTTCTCTTAGGCTTAAATCTAAGCTCAGCAACAGGATACTCTCTTATCTCTTTCTCATCTCCATCAAGTGTGACAATTACCTTAACAAGCTGTCTTAACACATTAACGCTTGATACCTCACCCTTTAACTTCTCAGGTGTAGTAACATAATCTCCCACATTAGGAAGGTTGCTGTTAAGCTCCTCGTAAGTTTCCTGCTCATTCTTAAGACAGCACATAAGTCTTCCACACACACCCGATATCTTTGATGGATTAAGCGATAAATTCTGTTCCTTTGCCATCTTAATTGACACTGGTATGAACTCTGGCATATATGTTGCACAGCACAATGGTCTTCCACAAGAACCAATTCCGCCTAATATCTTAGTTTCATCTCTTACACCAATCTGACGAAGTTCAATTCTTGTCTTAAATACTGCTGCCAGATCCTTTACAAGCTCTCTGAAATCAATTCTTCCATCCGCTGTAAAGTAGAACAATACTTTATTATTGTCAAATGTATACTCAACCTTTATAAGCTTCATTTCAAGATTATGCTTCTTAATCTTCTCAAGACATATCTTATACGCTTCTTTTTCCTTTTCCCTGTTCTTAGCTTCCCTTTCATCATCATCAGGTGTCGATATTCTGATAATAGCCTTAAGCGGCTGTACAACTGCTGAATCCTCAACCTCTCTTTCACCAAGAACAACGTGGCCATACTCAATTCCTCTTGCTGTTTCAACAATAACGTGCTGACCAACCTCAACATTATACTGTCCCGGTGCAAAGAAATATATTTTGCCCACCTGCCTGAATCTAACACCAACAACTTTAGTCATCTATTTTTAATCTCCAATCCTGCCAAATATTAATTCCTAACATCAGCCAATTATTCACTAACTGCCTACATATCCTCTTTCATAGCCATAATAAGAAGTTCTATGCATAAGTCAAAATTAACATTGGCCTTAAGTCTTACCTTTACTTTATCTATAGAATTAAGTATATCCTGAATTCCTTCGTATGACATAACCTCAGCCTGCGATTTGATAAGCGAAATCTCATCACTAAATATTAGATAATTCGTATCATTGGTACTCTTAAACATAAGCACGTCCCTGAACCACATAGCCATAAGATCAAGATAATCGTCTATTGTAAGCTTGTAATTAGTCACATCTTTAACAACTGCCATTATGTCTGCCGCCGTCATATCCTTCACATTCTTGATAACGTGCATAACATTATTCTTTAAATGTGCGAATTCCGTACCTTCTATAATAGTCTTAGCACGTCCAATCTTACCCTGTGCAAAATCAGCCGCAAACTTACGTTCATATTCTGACACGTCATAGTTATCCTTAAGATAATCCATAACTACGCTTTCCTTTAATGGCTTTAAATCAAGAAGCACACATCTTGATATAATAGTCTGTAAGAAAATGTCTGCGTTAGTCGTAAGAAATATAACAATACCATACGCTGGTGGCTCTTCTATAGTCTTAAGAAGTGCATTCTGTGCCTGCACTGTAAGCTTCTCAGCCTCATCTATAATGTATATCTTATAACGGCTTGAGTATGGTTTAATAAGCATATCTGATATTATCTGATCTCTTACATCATCTACACCTATACTTGCAGGCTTCTCGTGTCGTACCCATATTATATCAGGCTGATTGCCTGACTCTGTCTGTATACAGGAATGACATTTATTACAAGGCTTATTATCGCCTTCTGCCTCACACTGTAATGCTTTTGCAAATATCTTGGCAATCATCTTCTTTCCAGCACCAAGCCCTCCATTGATAATGTAAGCGTGTGATACCTTATCTAATTTAATTGCGTTCTGTAAATGCTCTTTAATTGTATCGTATCCATAAATATCTGAAAATGTGCTCATTATATACTCCAATCTTATGCTGATATATCAAGCAATAAACCCCTGATATCATCAATTCTTCCTACAATCTCAAGATGATTTTTCTCTTCTTTAACAAGTTCTCCTGCCAGCTCATCAAGATTCTTATCCACAAGTTTAACAATACCATATACTCTGTGTCTGCCTCGTCTATCAAGAAAGTTCTCTCTTGAGAACTTATGGGAACGGTTAACAACCTCATTAAGAAACCCCTTAACAAGCTCCCTGTACTTTCGCATATCCTTAATATCCATATGCTTTGCAATCTTCTCACCCTGCTCAGTAATCTGTTCCATCATACTGCCAAGCTTTTCCTGAAGATCCTTTTCTTCTATATTACTAATAAGAGTAAACTTAAAACTACTGTCCGTACTCTCTGTATTCTTCACCTGCTGAACTGAAGATGATGTCTGTATATCATTAATCTTTATATCCATAACTTTACTCTCTTTCGTGTCCACCATCATATAATTGTATCATATAAATATCATTAATACAATTCAAGCCAACTCACTCTTACTGCATTTATAAAAGCTGCTGTTTAATTGCCTCTTTGATGTCCCTTATACAATCCTCTATTGTTCCATCGTTGCTAAATCTCTGATTAATTCCGGCTTCCTTAATCTTTTCCTCCGAAAAATCTTTACTGTCTGCAAGAAAACGCCTGCACATTTCCTCATACTGTGGTACTTCCTGCTTCTGTTCCCTGTTGATAGCTCTCATAAGCCTTATTCCATCATCGACTTCTATATATATCGGTAATATTGCATCTTTTCCAAAGTATGCACAAAATTTATTGTAAGCCTCAATAGTACCTATAACAATGTACTTGTCACCGCTTCCAAGCCTGATCTGCCCATCATCAACTGTAAAATATTTCCATTCACCATATACCGTGTTATATGTCCTCATTTCTATTACTTTATCCGCCGCTTCAAGCTCCAATGCCTTCTCATTATCTACATAATAATACTCTACACCTTCTTTTTCTCCAGCTCTCATAGGTCTTGTTGTATACATAATAACAGTCTTAAGATTTAGCTCCTTATCACCAACTAAAGCCTTAAATATATTATCTTTACCACTTGAACTTTTTCCCATTAAAAATGCTATCTCAGGCATAACAAAGCTCCTTCTTTTACACCTACAACCTCCAGACCTGCCTCACCAGCCGCCTGAAGTATTGCAATAATCTTTCGTGTAATAACCTCTCCCGGACATAATATCGGTATTCCCGGTGGATATACATACACTGACTCTCCACTTATCTTACCATATATCTTCTCATTATTCATCTGAATTTCATCACAACCTGATAAATCCCGCCTGTTAAATGCTTGTGCAATTGTTAAAGTCTGCTCATCCCTGAAATCGGCAATATTTACCTTATTACCATTATCCTCATCATTAATTAAAATCTTATCTTTACTTCTATTATTATATTTACTCCTACTCTCATCTATTTCTTCGTCTATCTCCTTTAATGCCGCAAGAACTCTATTATCTAATTCTTCGTCTATCTCTTTTAATGCCGCAAGAAATCTATCATAATACTCCTGCGAGTCAAATATTGATGTCATCGCTATCACATACTTTATAGATGACATTTCAAGCTGGATTTTATATTTATAAAATAAAGTGTCATATAACCATTTTGCATCTTTATATCCTAATACAAGCTTTGATATGTCATCCGTCTTTATTAACCTGATATGCTTTAATTCTGACAATCCATTTCTTAAAATAGTGAGCTTATCAACATATTCAGCAAATAATTTATCACCGTCATTCTTAACAATGCTTAAGCTTCTTGCTATGGAAGACATTAATATATACGATGGACTTGTCGACTGGTATATGTTCCAATACCTTCTTATACGTTCTACATCAACTATTCCATAATTAATATGCATAATTGCTGTCTGTGTAAGCGATGGAAGTGTCTTATGCACACTGTTAATTACTATATCAGCTCCACACTTAACTGCTGACTGTGGAAAGCTTTCCGAGAAATTAAAATGTGCACCATGAGCCTCATCAACAATCAATGGAATATTATATTGATGAAGATACTCTGCTATTGATTTAATATCAGATACATTTCCCTCATAAGTTGGTGATGTAAGTATCACGGCTTTAATATCATTTCTGTCATGGTCTGAGCTGTATTTATCCACAATGTCCTTAATTTCTTTTAATGTTATCCCCTTATAATACCCATATTCCTCATCATATTCTGGATAAATATACACAGGATTCAGTTCATTGAGGATAACTGCATTATAAACTGATATATGACAGTTTCTTGCCATTATAACAACATCATTTTTATGGGTAACTCCGCATATTGCCGACATATTACCTGCAGTGCTTCCATTTACCAGATACCAGCTCTCATCAGCTCCATAAAGCTCCGCCGCCTCATCAAACGCATCTTTAATAATAGTTTCGGCATTGTGCATATTATCAAAACCATTAATCTCCGTTATATCTTTCTCATATGGATTTCCCATATCACCCATATATAACTCAATTAATTCTTTATTTCTCTTAGCCCCCGGCATATGCATAGGTACTATATTTTCATCTTTATATTTATCTAACTTAGACAATATATCATTATATTTAACATTCGGTTTAATGCCTGAATTTTTATTTGTAGTTCCTGCATTGCCATTCAATAATATATCATCATATTTAATATCCTTATTTGTAGTTCCTGTTTTATCCGATTTTCCCGTTTTATCTAAATTCATCTTTATACTCTTATCTCCATTCCAATTCATTGTTACACTCTCATCTTTTATTTACTGTTATTTATTATTGGGATACAAAAAAACCATAGATACTACATAACGTAATACCTATGGTATAAATAAGTGCCTAGAACCGGAATCGAACCAGTGACACGAGGATTTTCAGTCCTCTGCTCTACCGACTGAGCTATCTAGGCTTATTGTGACTTCACATCATAATATCCTGTAGTAAACAATCAAGTTATTCACCAAAAGACTTGATTAGTTTACCACATAAATATCTTATCCGTCAACAATTATTTTAACTGTTATTATTGTTCTCAGCCATATATTTCTCATATAAGTCCGGTCTGTACTTCTTAGTACGTTCTAACGACTTCTCGTGCCTCCACTTCTCTATATTGCCGTGGTGACCTGATAATAATACTTCTGGCACTTCTATACCTTTGTAATTGGCTGGTCTTGTGTACTGTGGATATTCTAATAAACCATCTGAGAAGCTCTCTGTCTGGGCTGACTCATCATTATTAAGTACTCCCGGAACTAATCTTGACACTGAGTCGATAACAACCATCGCCGGAAGCTCTCCACCTGTCAGGACATAATCTCCAATTGACACATAGTCTGTAACTATGCTTTCAAGTGCTCTCTCATCAATTCCCTCATAATGTCCACACAGAATTACAAGTTCTTCTTCTTTGGCAAATTCTTCTGCCATATGCTGGTTAAATGTATGCCCCTGTGGTGTCATATACACAACCCTTGGTCTGCCTGAACATCTGGCTGCTATGCTCTCATAAGCATCGCACACGGGTCCCGGCTGCATAACCATTCCTGCTCCTCCGCCATATGGGTAATCATCTACCTTCATATGCTTATTATTGGAAAAATCCCTTATATCAACAGCTTCTATAGACAATACTCCTGAATCTATAGCCCTGCCTGTTATACTTGTATTCAACCCATCCAAAATCATCTGTGGAAATAGTGACATTACATAAAATTTCATTAGTTAGACGCTCCCGATATATTATTAAGGAAGAATGGGTAATAGTTATGATTAAGGTTATATCCACCTGTTGATACATCTGTATTAAGATATCCAGACTCATCCTTAAATGCATCTGCTATATCTATAAATGTCATTCCATACTCTGTCGCCCTGGCTGCAAGTGTGCTATTAGCTTCATCAATAGCCGCCTGTGTTATCTTTACATTTGACTTTGCCTCAAAGCTCTGTGTTATAGGAAGAAGTGACACTACATATACCTTTACTGATGGAATTGCTTCCTTAAGCGATTCTACTATTGAACCTATTCTCTCAGCTACATTCTCTCCTGACCTTGTTCCATAGTTAAGGTCGTTAAGTCCAACAAGGACATATACCTTAGATGGATTAGCCGCCGCAACACTTGACACTGAATTAAGTGCCTTATCTGTTGTAAGGTTATTATCTGAGAATATGCGTGATGTGTCAAGATAACCATATTCACCTATACCTGATACAATCATATCACCAAAGAATACTGCATCATCATAATTAGAACGTGATGTGTATTCCTGTATCTCTGCCTTAGTTGTAATCCTGGCAACTCCGCCTGATACCTGAGCTGCTGATGTTGTACTGCTTGTTGTGCTTTCTGTTACAGCTGATGTTGTACTCTCTGTATCAGCTGCACTTGTTGTTTCATTGTTAGACATCTCTATAGATGACTGTGTAATAATTATATCATTGTTATTATTATTGTTATTGGCAAGTGTTGTCGCCTTATCTTCCACCGGCTTTCCAATACTGCATAATTTAAGAACAATTGCAACAACTGCAATAACTACTACAGCCAAAATAACACCTATTACCGGCTTCTTATACTTGTTCCATAATCTCATCTTACGGTTAAGAACTATTTTATTCTTTTCCTCGTTATTATCTACTGCCATTATACATTACTCCTCATTCTTACTTCTGTGTATTATATTTTAACAGCATTATCTACCATCTAAGACGTCTTAACACTGTAGCTGAAGTCTTTCTTAAGCCTATATTAAGAATTCCGTCTTTAAGTCTGTAACCTTGTCTGTCTGTTGAATATCCGCCCTCAAATGTTACCATTATCTGCTCGACATCATCATCCATAGCAAGTCCAGTCTCCCAGGCAGGTATATTAACTCTTATCTCATCTTCCCCATTATTAACAACAACTATCACTGCATCATCTGATGTAAATCTTCCATATGCAATAACATTATGTGCTGAATAAAGCTGCTTATACGAGCCGGTTCTTAATACCTCATTCTCCTTGTGCATCTTTATTGCTGCCTTATGAAAGTCTATAAGCTCCTTATCTTCATGTCCCCATGGATAAGTTCTTCTGTTATCAGGGTCTGTGAAACCACACACTCCCGCTTCATCTCCATAATATACAGTTGGTGCACCCGGCCACGTCATCTGAATAATGACAGCCTCCATAAATACAAACTTATTCACATTCTGATTAGCCACTTCTGATCCAAGCTTATCAACCCTGCCAACAATATGGTTAGTTCTTGTAAGAAATCTTGAATGGTCGTGGTTAGAAAGCTCATTCATAGATATAGAATAACTTTGTCCACCCATTCTTGCCATATTATGGTGCATAGCGCCAAAAAAATAATCAGGATTACCTAATGAATCAGGGCGCATTTCATCACTATGCTTCTCCATTCCTGTAAGAAACCACGTTACAGGCTCCATAAAGGCATCATAATTCATAATCGTATCCCATTCATCACCCTGAAGCCAGTCATATGAATCACCATAATTCTCTGCAAGTATTATTGCCTCCGGATTAGCTTCCTTAACAGCCTGTCTGAACTTTTTCCAGAATGTATGGTTATATTCCTTGCTGTACCCAAGGTCAGCTGCAACATCAAGCCTCCAGCCATCTACATTGTACGGTGGAGATACCCATTTCTTTCCAATATCTATAATATACTTTTCAAGTGTATCTGAGTCTTCATAATTCAGCTTAGGAAGTGTATCGTGTCCCCACCAGCCGTCATATGAACCATTATCCGGCCACTGATTACCATAGAATTTAAAGAAGCTGTGGTATGGGCTTTCATACTTCTCATATGCACCGCAGGCATAATCGTCATCACTAGAACTGTAAATGTGTTCCCTGTCCATCCATTTGTTAAATGAACCACAATGGTTAAACACTCCGTCTATTATGACTTTCATTCCTCTGCTGTGTATCTGTTCTACCGCCTTGGCAAAGAACTCATTACTCGCTTTAAGATTTTCCTTACTTGTAACCCTGTTAATATATCGTGTTGCATTAGTATTGTTCTGGTCACCTTCTTTTAAAAGTTCCCCATCATCTTTTACTATAACACCAAAATGTGGGTCTATATAATCATAGTCCTGTATATCGTACTTATGATTAGATGGCGAAACAAACAACGGATTAAAATAAATGACCTCGACACCAAGCTCGCTAAGATAATCAAGCTTATCAAGCACGCCCTGCAAATCGCCACCATAGAACTCTCTTACACCCATATTGGCTGGATATTTATCCCAATCCTTAACCTGACAGACGTGTTCGCCTATATAACTGTATTCATCATCAAGCACGTTATTAGATTTATCACCATCGCAAAATCTATCGGCAAATATCTGGTACATAACTGCGCCCTTTGCCCAGTCAGGTGTCTTAAATCCCGGCATAATCTGGAAATTATAATAAGTATTAAGTTCTTTAATAGCTCCTATCTGATTGTAATAGCATACAACCTTTCCAGTCTCTACCTTGAAATAATAATATAATTTGTCATTATTAACTTTAATCTCAGCCTCGTAATAATCAAATACTCCAACTGCCTTAATCTTTGTCATAGGGTATTCTACATTATTAACATATATATACGCCTTGTCTACATTATAACGACCTGTTCTTAATCGTATCTTAACTGTATCACCCGGCATAGGCTCTGCCGGACATCTGTAATCGTTTGTCGCATCAGAAAATAAAGCTCTTGTATTAATGGTTGGTCTTGCATTACACATATACAAAAGCTTTCTTTCCCATGATGTAAGGTTCTCAACTCCTGCGCTTATTATCATAGAAAATACTCCTTGACATTAATCATATATAATTTTATATCATTACGGGTATTTATTCAACTGTAAGATATATTTATTAAGATTTCTTTAATTTACGGCTTCTCTTAACTCGTAACGATGGCATAGGTAAGAGCGTTTCTGCTTCGTAATTTATTTACTTTATAAAATACGCTCTTACCTATGACGCGGTGCTCCTCGAATAGATAATTTAAAAAATTTCCATTCCTGCAAGCAGGATGGAAGATTTCTTTAAATTATCCATTCTCATCGTTACTCGTGCAAATAAAAAGGACAGTCTGGGGGGACTGTCCTTTTTGGAGAAGGTATTTCACTTATTATGGGGTGTAGCAAAAAATATATAATGTATTGGGGGTTTTTACGTTAATTATAATATCATACAAAGCCCCATAAGTGTTCACAAACTTTACAATATATTGCAACTTTTTTTGTGAATTATTACCAAATGTTTTTTGTGTATAAATACATTTCCATTATTTAACTGCGTTTTAACTGCAAAATCTCTGTTAATACCTGATTATAAACTCTCTCCATATGGCTTATCTTCAAACAAACTTTCAAATTCTTCTCTTGAAATCTTCTCTTTCTCAAGAAGAAGTTCTGAACTTCTATGAAGCACGTCCATATTCTCTGATATAAGCTTCTTAGCCTTGGTATAACACTCATCTACAATTCTCTTAACTTCTTCATCAATGAGTGCTGCTACATCTTCACCATATGGTCTTGTATGTGCAAGATCTCTTCCGATGAATACCTCATCACTGTCTGTATCATAATTAATAAGACCAAGCTTGTCAGAGAAACCATACTTAGTAACCATATCTCTTGCTGTCTGTGTTGCCTGCTTGATATCCTGTGAAGCACCTGTTGTTATATCATCAAATATGAGTTCTTCCGCTACTCGTCCACCAAGGCTTACAACGATATTCTGAAGCATTTTCCCCTTAGTGTTAAACATCTCATCTCTTTCAGGAAGCGGCATTGTGTAACCTGCCGCACCCATTCCTGTAGGAATGATTGATATTGTATGAACTGGTCCAACATCTGGTAAAAGGTGGAATAATATAGCGTGTCCTGATTCGTGGTAAGCTGTAATCTTCTTCTCTTTGTCAGATATAATCTTACTCTTCTTCTCAACGCCTATTCCTATCTTAATAAATGCTTCTTCAACATCTGCGTTAGTTATATATCTGTTCTTCTTTCTTGCCGCATTAATAGCAGCTTCATTTAATACATTTTCAAGATCAGCACCTGTAAAGCCGGCTGATGTTCTTGCAAGCTTATCAAGGTCAACATCATCACCAAGAGGCTTCTTAGCTGCGTGTACCTTTAATATTTCAAGTCGTCCAGCAACATCTGGTCTGCCGACAACTATCTTTCTGTCAAATCTTCCCGGTCTTAATATAGCTGGGTCAAGAATATCAATTCTGTTAGTAGCGGCCATAACGATAATTCCTTCATTGACACCAAAACCATCCATCTCAACAAGCATCTGGTTAAGTGTCTGTTCTCTCTCATCGTGGCCGCCGCCCATACCTGTTCCTCTTCGTCTTGCAACAGCATCAATCTCATCAATGAATATAATACAAGGTGCGTTCTTCTTAGCTTCCTCAAACATATCTCTTACTCTTGAAGCACCAACACCAACAAACATCTCTACGAAATCCGAACCTGATATGCTAAAGAATGGTACGCTTGCCTCTCCGGCAACAGCTTTGGCAAGAAGTGTCTTACCTGTACCAGGTGCACCTGTAAGAATAACACCCTTAGGTATTCTTGCACCAAGAGAAGTATATCTTACTGGGTCTTTAAGGAAATCAACTATCTCCTCAAGTTCTTCTTTTTCTTCCTGAAGACCAGCTACATCCTTAAATGTAACTTTATTATCAGCACTGCTTATCATTCTGGCCCTGCTCTTTCCAAAATTCATCATCTTGGCATTGCCACCGCCACCAGCCTGTCTTGTAAACATCATCATAATGAATACAATAACAAGAAGGCTTAAGCCAAATGGAAGTATAGTTGTAAGCATAACACTCTGTCTTGCAACATCTTTAAGTGTATATTCTATATTCTTATCAAGTAAAAGTTCTTCTACATCTTTAACATCTGATACATATACACTCTTAACTGACTGCTCACCGCTCACCTTAACAGTTACAACACCAGTTGGAACTTCTGCATTCTGTCTTATGGATACGCTCTCTATCTTACCCTTGCTGATATCGTTAACTAATTCGTTATAAGTATAATTGCTTGTACCTGTATTCATTCTTGCAACATACATAATAAACATCGCTGCTATAATCACAATAATCATATAGATTCCCATTCCTGAAAATCTTACATTTTTCTTATTATCCATATCAATCTCCATTCTTACATATATTCGTAATTAGGTAATAATCAATTCTCATCATCAAGATGAACAACTCCTATAAATGGAAGATTTCTATACATCTGGTCATAGTCAAGGCCATATCCTACAACGAATTCATCCGGAATATTAAATCCGTTATACTTAACATCTATATCAACTTCTCTTCTGTCTGGCTTATCAAGAAGTGTACATATACATATGTCTGCTGGATTTCTTTCCTCTAACATAGGCATAAGTCTGAATAAAGTATTACCTGAATCGATAATATCTTCTACAACTATTACATGTTCGCCTTCTATAGACTCATCAAGTTCCTTCTTAATTACAATATTACCACTTGAAGTTGTTCCGCTTCCGTAGCTTGAAGTCTGCATAAAATCTATCTTTACTGGAACTGTTATTCTCTTGGCAAGTTCACAGCAGAAGAATATGCTTCCCTTAAGAATACATATAAGCTTAATTTCCTTACCCTCATAATCAGCGCTAATCTTAGCACCAATCTCTGCTATCTTCTCTTGAAGTTTGTCCTCTGAAATCATTACACTTATCTTGTGCTTATTTGACATAATTAATTCCTCTCTTTCAATATAAGCTGTATTTTAAATACGTTCTTTGTAGAGCCTGTGACCCTGCAATCTTCGCATCTGCGCACACCACACGCCCATAGCACGCGGTTATTATCACACACAAGCAGTATTTCATCTCTGTGTGAAGCAGGTATCTTGCGGTCTGTCAGTTCTTTCTTAAGCTTCTTGGTATTACCGCTTTCCGATACCACAATCCTATCCTCGACATTCTTAAATCTGATATCAAGTAACTTATTAAGTTTATCATAATCAAAATACTTCGTATAGCTGTTATTCAATTTATTTACGCAAATTTTACCATTTGAAGCATTCTCCACCAATTCTTCGTCATTATCATTATTGTCATAAACGGACATTTTGATACTTGCTGAATACATTTTATCATACTCCGGTATATATACTGTCTTATCTATATCAACAATTACTTCTCTATCTTTACTACATTTAGTGATATCTATGCGATGAACCTCTTCAAGTCCTGCATCTGCTGTTAGCTCTGTGTCCGCTCTATATCTGTTACTTGCTGTGTCAGAAAATGTATTCTCTGCTCTGTTCTTTCTTTCAAGCACAATATATTCATATTCACGCACTGCCTTTATTCCATATACCGAGTCTACCTTTCTTCCTGTCTGAAGATTAATAAGCTTGTATACATCATATACATTGACCGAATATATATCCTTAGCCCTTCCTGCAAGCTTAACAAGCGCCTTATATATAGCTCTTTTTCCAAGCACCTCATCTGCCTGCCCAAGCTGTTCAACTGATAATCTTATCCCTGCACCATCCTGTATTGCACAGCTTTTGTACAGCTTGTCTGCTTCTTTATCAACAAAATTCTCAACCGCCCTTACTTCTTGCGCCATAAATGCAATATTCTGCACAACATTTTTATTAATATGCTCACCCATATATGGCAACAGGACATTTCTTATTGAATTCCTTGTATAATCGTTATCATAATTAGTCACATCTGTCACAAATGACTGGTTTCTTAGCACAAGCCAGCTTTCTATGTCCTGTCTTGTTATGCAAAGAAGAGGACGGCATATGTTATCCCTCACCGGCACAATTCCTCTTATTCCTTTAAGTGATGTACCCCTCGCCATATTCATAATAACCGTTTCTGCCTGGTCATTCATATGATGGGCAACAAATATCCTTGTCTTATCATACTGCTTTGAAAGCTTGTCAAATATATCATATCTTTCAAGTCTTCCAGCTTCCTCAACAGTAAGATTATTCTCCCTTGCTATTTTTTCACATTCTATATTGTAGCAATGATAATCAAGCTTAAGACTTTCACACAGCTTTCTTGTAAACTGCTCATCATCAGCGGCTTCTTTTCTTATACCGTGATTAACGTGTACAATATGAAGCTTTACGTCTTTATTATTATGTATAATATAATCGTTAAGCATAAGCATAAGACAGACAGAATCTGCTCCGCCTGACACACCGACAACTGCATTACTGCAATCCTCAAGCATATTATTAGCCTTTATGTATGCCCATACCTTTTTCTCTATATTATTAACATCCATATTAAATGCTTTCTCCTGTTGTTTTATATGGCAATATTGCCCAATTATATATTTATTTGTTGTAGGTGTCAAACAGTCCGAACACAAGCACTGTGCAGTCATCACATACTTCACAATTATTATATGACATTGACTTTCTAAGTATCTCGTCAGCTATCGCTTTAGGCTTTTTCATTACGACTTCCTCGATAATCTCTACCATTTTCTCCTCTTTATTAAGACACGGAAGATTATCAAGCACACCATCGCTCACCATAATTACATAGTCACCATCGTACAACTTCTTGGCTGTGCAGTCGTAATCTACCTTTTCAAGCACACCGATAGGAAGTGTGGAAGATTTGATTATCTCAACCCAGCCCTCCCTTTTAATAAATGTAGATACTGCCCCTAACTTTATGCAATGCATCATACCTGACTGGCAGTCCACAACACTCATATCCATAGTTACAGGACTGTCTTTGCCACTGCAATTAATGTATGCCGTATTGATAAAATCTATGGCTGTCTTCTCCTCAAATCCGGCATCTATACAGTTCTCCATAAGTTCTATAACCATTCTGCTCTCAATAAATGCCCTCTTGCCACTTCCACAGCCATCTGCAATTGCCGCCACAACTTTACCACACGACAGGCTTGATACCATAAAATTATCGCCATTAAAGCCGCTTTTTTCTTTACATTTTCTTGCAACTCCTGATAAAAATCGGAAACGGTTCTCCTGATGAAACACATACTGCTGGCAGTTGTCGTTAATGACAAGCCTGTTATTATGGTCTGAATAGTATCCAATCCCCATAACATCACATACTATTTTCCGTATCTTTCTCTCTGCGACACAGCCCTTGCCAAGAGTTCTTGCAAGTATAACAACTTCACTCCTGCCTGTCTTGTCTTTTAATATATTGACATCTTTAATAACTATTCCTGCGACAAGTGCCCTTGAAGCCATATCTCTTGCAATTCCCTTAGACGGCTTATCTGCCTGTAACTGCATAAGCGTGCAGTCCTCAAGAATATCTGCAACAAGAAACAACTGTCTTTTAAAGCTGGGACTTTGTGCTTCATCACCTGATGCACACTCATATGCTTCTCCCAGACGGCGAAACGTCTTAGCTGTTTCGGACAATCTGTTTATCGTATAAGTCATACACAATCCATCATTCTTAACTGCCATAGCCCCTCATTTCTGGTCTAAATATACTGTTTTCTTAAACCGAACACCATTATAATAGCAGTTATATAAAAAATGTGTCGAACCCTGTTACGTTACTTCTTCCCTTTAAATATTATCTCATCTGGATATATAAGTCCGAATTTATCCTTGGCAATCTCCTCCGCAAACTTCTTCGTCTGCACATACTTCTTATATTCATTAAGCTCTTCTGTACGCTGTTTTTCTTCATCAACCTGTTCCTGAAGCTCTTTAATCTGCTTTTCGTACTCTACATTTTTGGCTTCAATATTCTTCTTGCCATTCCATAAAAGCACACCAAGTCCCACAACAACAAGCATAGCAAATACCATACCCAGAATTGCTGAGCGTTTCTGTCTTTTTCTTCGCTGTTCCCTTTCTCTCTTTGTCTCAAATCTCATCTATATCTCTCCATTCTTCGGTCTGTCTTTCCTTAATGACTGCAACACTATTCTAATCACAGACACAAGCATTTTCAATGGTTTCAGTAAAATTCCTACAAGTCTTACTCCATATTTTATGTAATACACACTTAACGCCTTAAGATATAGAACTGCACCGCACACAAGCCCCACTACAATAAATGATCTTATAATTCCGCTATTAACATAGAAACATATAATAAATATCCGTATTCCTACATATATCCAGTATATAACATCTTCTACAGCAATCATAAATACACGCCGGTGTCTTATTATTCTTCTTATTATTCTTATCGTATCATATTGAAATGCAAGCACCATTCCCCACCAAAGTGCATATAAAAATGTGCCGCTCTCCCATATAATATCACCTAACATAAGCATTATTCCCCGCTACTGCTGGACTTATATAATTAAATAATCTTTATAATGTCTAAAAGATGTATTCACAATTATCTAAATAACCTGTTCACTAATGAATCGCCTTTTTTCATACTTATGCTGTTCTGTGAATACACAAGTGAGTCAACCCTGCCATCAACATCAAGCTCCCCCTTCTCAACTGACAGCTTATTAACGTGAAGTGACTCCCCTTTTATAACAATAACGCCATAATCTGACTCAAGTATTACCTTTGACGGTTCAAAGGATACAACGTCAGTAATACCAGTAAACTGAGCCTTCTTTCTATCTTCCATTCTTACTGCATGAGGATGTCTTACCCTTTTAATATCGTCCATAACTGCCTCCATATATTATACATTTATCTTACCTGTCTAATATATTAGGCGGTACGCCAAAAAATGCTTAATTATAACTATTATTTAAACACATTAAACTATTAGATATGCTCAAACATTAAATATACTTAATCATTAAATATATTCAAACATCTCCTTAGCTTCTTCTTTCTTAACTGTGTCCTTTACGTCTGTAACCCTTACCTTAACATTCTTATTACCAAAAGATATCTCTATTATATCTCCTGCCTTGACATCAACTGATGCCTTAGCCACTTTACCATTAATCATTACCCTGCCTGCATCACACGCATCATTAGCTACTGTACGTCTTTTAATAAGTCTTGAAACCTTTAAATATTTATCTAATCTCATAATCTTCCTCCGGAATGTCTGCCAATCGTAATTAACTTATATTAATATGTAAATGCCTGAAGCCGTGCAATATTTCTAACTTCTGGCATTTAGATGTATATGGCAAATGGTATTTTGCCTTACATCATATTATTATATTAAAATTATCTGCTAATTGTCCATATGTCTGCCCAAAAAATCCGCCGCAACTTTAACTATTCTTTTCTCACTCTCGCCAAGCTTCTGTTTCTTGTCATTGCCAAACATAATAACCATACCCAGAACATCTCCGGCACATATTATCGGACTTATCACCTCTGACTCACAATCATAGTCTGTTACCGCTTTTACATAATCATTCTCACTGGCACTTGCTACAACACTCTGCCTTTTATCCATAATATCATTAAGTTCTTTGGTAATATGCTTTCCCTGTACATTCTTTTTCTGTGTTCCTGCTGCCGCAATAACACAATCCCTGTCAGTTATTGCAATTGTCATTCCTGTATTCTGTGCTATGGACTCCGCATATTCTACTGCAAATTCCGATACATCTGCCATCGGAGAATATTTCTTTAACACAATCTGCCCATCCATATCTGTATATATCTCCATAGGGTCAGTTTCCCTTATTCTTAATGTTCTTCTTATCTCCTTTGGTATTACAATTCTTCCTAAATCATCTATACGACGAACAATTCCAGTGGCTTTCATACAATCCTCCTTATTTTCAACATAATCCATACACGCTGTTTCTCTATGCTCATTCAATGGTTTATCGAACTATTTTCCATATATTGCGTTGTATGGGTAGTATGTGAAAATTGTGAAAAATTATACATTTTAAAAAGGCTAGTCATCTAAATTCTACCATTCTTCTCTTTTACTGACTATATCCATATTGCCAGCATATAAACCACCTAGTATAATACAATAATTATCTGTGGTTTTTCCACATAATATGCAACAAGAAATCCATATAGGCAGGTTGTTCTGCGCGTTTTGACCTGCTCCTTTTATTATGTTATCATTTAATTATTAAATGTTTAAATGCGTTCTTAAATGGTAAAAATATGAATTAGTGTTATGCGCACCCGACACGCTATACTTATAACTGGGGCGCAGAAATGAGGATATTTATGATTATAGATTTTCATACTCACAGCTTTCCTGATGACATTGCGGACCGTGCCGTAGGACGACTTGCTCAAAGCGGCGGTATACCTAATTATCTGGATGGACGTGTAGACTCTATCAAAGCTTCTATGAAAAAAGCTGGCATTGATTACTCTGTCTTACTGCCTATAGCAACAAAGCCGTCACAGCATACGACTATCAACAAAATAGCCATAGAAACTAATAAATCCTTTAAATCTACTGGAATAATATCATTTGGTACAATTCATCCTGATAATGATGACTACAAGACTATAATAAGTGACCTTGCCAAAGCTGGTGTTCCAGGAATTAAGCTTCACCCTGTATTCCAGCGCACCAATATAGATGACCCAAGATGTCTTAGAATAATAGAATGTGCAAACGACAACGACCTTATTGTATCTATCCACTGCGGTATGGATATAAGCTTTCCTAACTGTGATGAGGCAAGCGTTGAACGCCTTGCCAATATGATAAAAGAAGTCCCACCACACAAACTTGTATTAGCCCATATGGGTGGCTGGTCTATGTATGACGAAGTATGTGACCAGCTAATTGGAACACCAAATGTATGGCTCGACACTGCACTTGTCTTAAAAAGCACTCCGGACAACAACTTCCTCTCCAAAGAGAAATTCGTCCAGATGGTCCGCACACATGGCTCTGACCACATTCTCTTTGGAACAGACAGCCCCTGGTCCGACCAGTCCGAGTCCCTCCACCTCCTAAGGACAAGCGGTCTCACCCCAGAAGAACTCACAGCCATCGAAGGCGGCAACGCCGCCACACTGCTCGGCAGTTTCCTGACAAATACACCATAACCATCACTAATATCCAGTCGTTTAAAAATAGGTGTGGAGAACTCCACACCTATTAATATTTAAAGTTACACATTAGCTAATATAATTCAATGAGACTACTTAAACATACTGTTACCAGCTATATATTCTTTTATCATCTCTTTTAAATAATCACCATCATACATTAGTCTTACTGCTTTAATTCCATATTTATTTATATTTACTTCTTTTTTTCTTATTGCATTATTTATGTCTATTTCATACTTTTTACAATTTTCCAAATAATATATAAAATCATCATCTGTTATATTACCATTAAAAAATTCTGATGGCAACAAACCAATAATATATATTTTTTTACTATAATTATCCATATAATGAATAACCGGTGGTTTCTTTTTAAAAAAATTATATATTCTACTGTCATCTAACACATATATATCATCTTTTTTTACAAATCGATAAGAAATATTACTCACAAATATCGGCACTACTTTAACATCTTTTATATTAAAATCAGGTATTTTTTTCTTAAATTTATTATTAATGCTATCCTGCCCACTCTTCTCTTTTGCAAAATATTCAAAATTACGTCTAAATTTAGATAAATAATATTCAACTTCTAAAACATTTCTATAATATCCTCTGACATCCTCGTGCTGAAATTGCGTTTTACATTCAAAAACAAACAAAGTATTATCCAAATACATTAGTACATCCAATTCATAACCTTCACCATTATGATGAGTTTGCAAATTACTTACAATATATGCTTTAGGACTAACACTAGACAAAATATTTCTTATACTTTTTTCAAAAGAATACCCCTTTTCATTAATTCCACCATTCATATGTTTAGTAAACAAAGACATCATACTTTTTAATGGTTCCATTACCTTAATAACCGAAGGCATAATTAAATAATATTCTTTTTGTTCAATTAAAAAAGAAGAAAATAAATCATTGCTTTTATCACTAAATGTAAAAGCTTCTAACGCAACAGATATGGTATGTTTATTAAACTTCTTCTCTAATAATTTAATCAATTGTTGTTTATCAATTTTTATAATTTTATCTTTATCATATACAAATTCATAAAAAAACAAATATAATTTTATCCACTCTTCCAATGTAATCCCAATAAACTTTTCCTGAAAATCATTTGTATAAAAAAACTCCGCAACCTTATCTTGCAAGCTTTTTTTATATACATCTATTAAGCTTAAATTATCTATATCTTCAAGCAATTTTTTTGTTACTTTAATGGAATTTAAAGATATATATTCATACATTGAAACCATTCTATCTGATATCGTTCCATATTTTTCATCTATATATAATGCATTAAAATATTTATATTCTACATTAACTTCTCCAAAAATCCAATTTCTTATAATATCATTAAATACATTATATATATGCATAATCTGCATAAGTTGCATATATTTTTCATTTGAAATAATATTATTTTTCTTATTATCCACCTTTAAACTTCCATACTGAAGTAAAATGCCTGTTATAGATATAATATTTTCATTTAATATAATTAGCTGGTCTTGAAGCTTTTCTGAATTACCACAATAACTTGTATTATATAAAACAATATTATTTATATATTCTAATAATTCTAATATATTTATATTATATTTTTTTATATATTGTTTTATCTTTTTTTCAATAGTACTCTTTTTATTCGATAACAACTTACCATCTTTACTATATTTATAAAATTTTCTTTTTGCCTCATTTGAACAATTAACTTTTATCCATTTTTCTATCTTCTTTTTATTTTTTTTATTAAAACCTATTTTATTTCTATCAGTTACAAAATATCCCGCAATCTTTAATCTCTCAATGAGTATTACATCTCCTAATTCCCTACTAACATATTCTAAATACGCTATTGCTTCTTCACCTTGCAAATTTCTCTCAATAGTATTTAGCCTTACATCCTTATATTTTTTCAATATAATCTCCTTTATTAACAAAACAGATACAAAAACTCAAAAACTTTTATTTTAAAAATTAGAAAGCTTAGTTACATTATTTATGTTCTAAATAACCCATGCCAATCCACCTTGTTATACAAAATCCTGATTATGTACACTATATCCTTCTGCATATCATAATAATAAAAAATATTATAATTATCAAAATGTGTCATTCTTAGACCTACACTTTTTAAAAGTTCATCATTTACTAACGGATGACCAATTGGATATTCTCCAAGTTTTTCAGCCGCATCTAATATGCCATTGGATATTCTTTCAGCCGCCTGATGATTACATAAATCAACATAAATATAATATTCTATATCTAGCAAATCATATTCAGCCGGCTCAGTAAATACCACACTAGCCACGCTCTTCTCTCCTCTTTTTCAATTTTTCTCTCACTTCATCAATTGTACTTGTTCTATCCTCCTGCATTGCCTTATAACCTTCCCCTATTAGGCGATAAAATTCCAGCTTTGTAGTATCAGCCGTTTCAATTGCACGTTCTGTATTTACTGCTACCATATCATCACACCCCTTTCTTGAATTTAATATACCATATTCCTTAATAATCAACAATCCTTTACTACTCAAATTCATTTTAATCATATTATATCCCAAACCACTCATTTAAACATTAATTTAAAATGTAAATAATTGAAAAATCATTTTTCCACTAATCACATGTGGCAGAATGTATAAAGTCAGATGATTTTGAAAAAAAGCAAAAAAATAGGCACTAACCACTTATGGTTAATGCCCTTTGGGGTAATCATTATTTTTCTTTTGTCAATTTCTGATACATTCTCATTAATTCAGCAACACAGTCTGCTTCTGACATTTTAATGCTAAATCCATAAGCATGCATCACTGCTCTGTTATTTGCTTTATGTGCTTTCAGTAATTCTGTTGGCATTGTCAAAGGATCATAAAGATCTGCAAGATTGCTATCTGTATAAAGTGCTCTAGCATTCAAGATAGCCTGTGCCGTTTTTCTTATCTTTTCCTTTTGATCATTTGTTGGAGAAGGCCAAGGGAAATTATTATAAACAATCATATTAGAATAACTATAATCACTCTTTAGTCGACCACATACTGCTCTGGTCCATGCCATATGAACATTGGACATTAGTATTCCAAACTCGTAACTTGTGGCTGACGGCATTGTAAAAAGTTTATCGCCTGGAATTATTTCTCCTTCAAGATAATCCATCGGAATATATCTTCTGTTTTGCGAAGACACCTTTGGTATTGCAATATATGGCGAATACTGTGCAAGTTCTTTCCGTTGTCTTTCATCAAGCAAAAGTATCAACTTTTCTCCAATCTCTCTGCCGGATTCAGATATATCAAATACAGCTAATTTCTCATATTTTCATCTCACAATTAACCCTATATATTTGCTGTGCGACGTTTTTTTTTCTTTTGCCGTCGAGTGGCAGATGTTTTATACTATGTCACTTTCATAAAGTTCTCTTTATCCTTTATTACTTTTCTGTTTTGTCTGATTTAAAAGCAAGATAACCAAAACAGAAATAGCTATACTGCATAGAATGTATGTCCAATTCAAATATGATAGATTGATTAAATTCTGTGCTGATTGATTTTTAATGAAGTTTGTGTATGATGCGTTACTCTTAATCGCTTCCATAACTCCTAAAACATTTATCGGGCTTAAATTGTATAAGTACGCACCAAATAAATATATCGCTATTTTTTCAACAATGGACGGTATTAAAATAGCCGATGCAGAAAGCCATAATGGACATTGCTTGTGGGATTTCTGTAAATATACTGCCCCCAAAAGATATGGCAATACCGCAAGGCAACAGCCCAAAATGACAATAGTCTGATGAAGCTCAAAGA
>ENA-OPMG01000285-OPMG01000285.1-human-gut-metagenome-genome-assembly--contig:-NODE-285-length-36851-cov-9.987037_pt1 | contig 36851 bp, 26 predicted proteins | sample MGYA00241522_ERZ501741 | MGnify/ENA primary metagenome ERZ501741 (study PRJEB25962, sample SAMEA2042616) | human gut metagenome | biome: human gut; feature: human-associated habitat; material: faeces...
TTAAGCCTGTAGCTAGCGTTCATCCTGAGCCAGGATCAAACTCTTCATTGTAAAATATTTTTACTGCTCTTTCGAGCTGTTTTGTCTCTGTTCAGGAAACCGATTTTTATTTTTTCTTGATTATCAAGAATCATTGACGGTTGTCTTCCGTTCATCCTATACATTATTTATATACAGGACTACTTCTTGTACTACATCCTAGTCTGTTTATCCAAAGTCTTTCAAAGAACTATCTTTCTTTCAGGCTCCCGTTTCAGCGGGAAAGCGTTTGCAAAGGTAAGGCGTTTTTTTGTAACCTCCAAATTTTTTCGAAGTTTTTTCAAAAAAAATTTTTCAGAAGGTTCTCAGAAGGCGTGCGGCTTATCCTTTCTCGCTCCCTTGCACATCCGCAAGGTAAGATACTCGGTGCAGCATCCGGCACTCTCTTCCGTAGCCTAAAGCTTCACTCAGTCTGTCATCTTCAGCGGCTCTCCCTCTCGAAAGCGGTTGCAAAGGTACAGACTTTTTCCGTTTCCGCAACTTTTACTGCATACTTTTTTGCAGGATTTTTTCAGGTTTTTAGATAACTCGCTGATTTACTTTATGCTATACAGCATATTTTTTATTGCTATGTAGAAATCCGTGTGAAATCCACTACATTATATAATTCGTGCGGGCGCGTACGTGTACGCGCGTAAGGGAAAAAGGGATGGTTCTAACGGAAATGAAGGGATTTTCCGGCACATATTCAGCCTTCAAAAAAACGCAAGTGCGTTTCGGATGGAACGCAAAGGCGTTTTTTCACGGACAAAAAACAAAGGGGAACAGCACACGAAAAAGGTCTGAGGTGTACTGAGAATAGCTGTCAGTCTAAAGATTACTTCCTGACTAAGTTGACAGATTAAACAGATAATAATTTACTCACAAAAACCGCCTTTTCCTTTAGAAATCGGACTATTACCGCAATTCATATAAAGGTTCAAAACGAAAAAAGAATTCTGGAGCTTCTTTGATATTCAGAAAAATCCGCTAACTTAGCCCCTCTTAAAAATGATTTACCTATGGCACTTATCAAATCAGTAAGAGGGTTTACTCCTCAAATCGGTGAGAATTGTTATCTGGCCGACAATGCCACCATCATCGGCGATGTAGTAATGGGAAAGGATTGCAGCGTATGGTTCAATGCAGTACTTCGGGGAGATGTAAACTCCATCCGTATCGGCGACCGTGTGAACATTCAAGACGGTACCGTGCTTCATATGTTATATGAGAAATCAACCGTAGAAATAGGCAATGACGTATCCATCGGCCACAACGTGACACTTCACGGAGCTTGTGTGCACGACAATGCCCTGATTGGGATGGGGGCTACCCTGCTCGACCATGCCGTAGTAGGTGAAGGAGCCATCGTAGCTGCCGGCGCACTGGTACTTGCCAATACCGTCATTGAACCGCATACGCTTTGGGGTGGCGTACCTGCCAAGTTTATCAAGAAAGTTGACCCTGCACAGAGCAAGGAACTGAATCAGAAGATTGCCAACGGATATCTGATGTATGCTTCCTGGTTCAAAGAGGAAGAAACCGAGAAATAAAAAACAGCCTCGCAAGGTTTACGTCATTGAATTCCGTAAGTGTTGCGAGGCTGTTCCTTTTTATCTTTACCTAAGATTATTTATTCTTCAACTCTTCCAGCAACTCAGCCACATCTTCTTCACGTGTGGCCCAACTGGTCGCGATACGTACCACTGTCGTACCGTCAGCCCGTTTTTCCCACACCTCAAAGCCGATGCGCTGTGCCAGTTTCTCGTACAAGCTGTTTTCAAGCTGTACAAACAACTGATTGCTCTGCGGACGAATGTAGAATGTATAACCGTTTGCTTTCAGTCCTTCCACAATCCGGTCAGCCATATCAATGGCATGACGGGCAATTTTCAGGTACAAGCCATCTGTAAACAAGGTATCAAACTGCAAACCTAACAGACGTCCCTTGGCCAGCAACACACCCCGCTGTTTGACAATTGTATCAAACTGGCGAATCAGTCCGGGCTGCGGAATTACGACCGCCTCGCCAAACAAAGCACCAACCTTGGTTCCACCAATATAGAAAATATCACACAAGGAAGCGATGTCTTTCAAAGTCACATCCGTATCCCGTGCTGCCAGTCCGTAACCCAGACGAGCCCCATCGAGGAACAACGGAATCTTATGCTTACGGCACACGGCAGACAAAGCCTTCAGTTCATCCAGCGTATAAAGTGTACCATATTCCGTAGGATGCGATACATACACCATTCCCGGAGCCACCATGTGATCCCAGCTCGGGTCCTGATAGAAAGCCGTCACATAACGATCTACTTCTGCCGCATCCAGCTTTCCTTCATGGTGAGACAAAGCCAGTACCTTATGTCCTCCTGCTTCCACCGCTCCGGCTTCATGCTGGTTGATGTGGCCCGTTTCTGCTGCAATCACTCCCTCATACGGACGAAGCAAGGCCGTAATGACCGTGGCATTGGTCTGCGTACCTCCCACCATGAAATGTACTTCCGCCTGCGGACACCCGCAAGCTTCTGCAATTTTCCGGCGAGCCGATGCACAATACTCATCCGTGCCATAGCCCGAAGTTTTCTCCATATTCGTCTGACACAAGCGCTCCAAAATCAACGGATGCGCTCCTTCCATGTAATCACTTTTAAAATATTGCATATTCGTTTTGTATTTTAAATTAGACTTTTTCTTCCAACATCAAACCCACTCCCTTCACGGTCTTCAGTTCCACCGTATCATCGGCCGCTAACAGTTTGCGCAAGCGAGACACGAATACATCCAAACTGCGCGAAGCAAAGTAATCTTCCTCCGTATTCCATAGACGCGACAAGATGACCTCTCGCCGCACAATCTGTCCCTTGTGCTCACACAACATACGAAGCAAATCAGCTTCCCGCGCCGTCAACATCCGTTCTTCTCCCCCTTTCTGTTTCCATACGCCACGCACCGTATCAAAGGAGAACAGTTTCCCGATGGGTACCTCCCGGACTTCTTTATGCGCCGACATCCCTCGCGTCAACTTCAGCAATGCCGTGATATGTGCATGCAGTTCCTCGGCCAGAAATGGCTTTTTGACATAGTTATTCACACCCAGTTCATAACCTTTCACCACATCTTTCGGCGACACACGCCCGGAAGTAAACAAGATGGGCACATGCTCATCCTGTTCCCGGATACGCCGTACCATCTCATATCCGTCCATTACCGGCATCTCAATGTCGGCTACAATGACATCCGGCTGCTGTGCCTTCCAAACGGCCAATCCTTCCTCGCCATTGGATGCCGTCAGCACCTGATACCCTCCAATCATATCCTCCAAACCACCCTGAATGATGTAACACAGATTCGCGTCATCTTCCACCAACAACAATTTGATTATCTCTTCCATTTCACTGTTCCTCTTTTTTATTCTCCAGGGCACTCTCCGGAGGAAAAGCCAAGGTAAACCGGCTGTATTCCCCCTCCATGCTTTCCAGCGTGACCCGTCCGCCGTGTGCTTCCATAATCCGAAGCACATAATTCAGTCCCAGTCCAAAACCAGATGCTCCACCGGAACGACTGCGTTCACTGGCTGCCGCCCGTTCGTATTTCTCAAAAATCTTCCGCTGGTCTTTCAACGGAATACCGAAACCATTGTCGGCCACCGTCACACAGACTGTTCCATCCGCTTTCCGTTCCGAAAGAAATGTAATTTCCACCGCTTCGCCCGAATATTTCAATGCATTGTCTATCAAATTACTGAGTGCTTCCCTCAGAAATTCTTCGTCTGCCCAAACCACTTCTTCCTGCAAAATCCAGACAAACGCAACCTGCTTGGCTGTTTTTGCCTTGTACTTCTCTGCCAAGTCCTCCAGAATCGGCCGTAGCAAACAATCCGTCTGTTGCAATTTCAACGCATGATTCTCCAGTTTAGAAAGCATCAGCACCTTGTTGGTCAACGCCAGCAGATGCTCTCCTTCCTCTTTCACAATACGAAAATAACGTTCTTTCTTTTCCGGCTGTCCGTCCAAGCGTCCGCTTTCCAGAATCTCCGTCCCCATCAGGATGGAGCTCAGTGGAGTCTTCATATCGTGAATCATGGCATACGAAAAGTCCTCCCTCATCTTGGCTATCTTATCCTGCCGGATAATGACACGAATCTGATACACAATACAGATAATGACCAGTACCATAATCAGCACCGTGGCAATCAGCAAGAGGGTCATACGCTGGAAAATCACCCAGTAAGGATTCAGAATCACCCCTTGCAGATAGCGGGTATATGCCTTATTTATAGGTACCAGCCTTGTTCTTAAGTATTTTTGTCCTTCCAGTTTTGCCTGTGGAGAGGATGCCCGCAACACATTACCTAACGAATCCGTCACACAAGTCGACACCTTGGCCGGGATACCGACCGAATCCAGCATGTGGGCATAAATAGAATCCAGATTATGCAAGGACACATCCATCTTGAACGTATTCGATACCCCTTCCTGTATGGCGATGAACACAGCCGATTCAATAAACTGACGTGTTTCCGGAGTTGCAGTCTGAGTCTCATCATCCTCCACGTCCTCATTCAGGTCAAACCGATACGTGTACGTGGAATCCTTCTTCCCATGCAACTCTTTCCAAAGGCCCATCCGATCAAAAGCCTCCTGAAGTGCTGCATCTTTAAAAAGCTCATGGCTCTGCCGCATGACGTTCTCACGGGTCAGCTTGTAAGTGTTGACCAGCCAGACATACTGTAATTCGACAATCGCAATCAGTCCCACTACCGCAATCCAGCGAATGTGTTTCATCTTCATAAGCGTATATTCTTCACCTAAACAAAAGCCGTTAACGTAGCGTTAACCTTGCCTTAACCCAAAAAGCGAAACGGGCTTTTTAGTTTTGCAGTGTCAAAGATAATGAAAGGTGAGAGAAGAATGAACAATAATGAAAGATAAAGACACGAACGATATGAAAAAGTATTTTTTAGTGAGCATCTTGTTACTACTTGGTACGATGCTCGGAACAGCCACTGCACAAACCATCTCAGGCAAAGTTACCGACCCTTCCCGTCAGCCCATTGACGGGGCCACGGTCGTGCTCCAAACACCCGATTCCATATTTGTAGAAGCTACCATTACAAATGCTGACGGTACTTTCCTGCTGAATCACCAGCCGGCGCGCTACCGCCTGCTGTTCCAACACCTGCTATATGAACCGCAGGAGAAAGAAGGCACAGGAACCGATGCCGGCACGTTTACACTGCAACCGAAAGACTACGCCCTTCAGGAAGTCGTGGTACAAGGCGAACGCCCGCTGGTCACCGTGGAAGGCAGCCGTCTGACCTATGACATGCCGCAGCTGACCTCCCAGCGGCTGGTCACCAATGCGTACGAAGCCCTCAAACAGCTTCCGGGGGTTATCGAACAGAATGATGTACTGACGCTGGCCGGAGCAGGCGGAGTCAGCCTGCTGCTGAACGGACGTCCCTCGTCTATGACCTACGAACAACTCATCACTCTCTTAAAGGGTATGCCGGCCTCGCGCGTGGAAAAAGCGGAAGTGATGTACAGCACTCCTCCGCAATACCACGTGCGCGGTGCGGCTATCAACCTCATACTGAAAGGATATAAACCTGGCGAAGGAGGCTTGCAAGGAGAAGTTAACGGTGAATATAAACAGCAGAAGGAAGCCGGGGGCAACGGAGGCGTCACACTGGTCTATACTTCTCCTAAAATTGACCTCGATTTCATGTATAACCTTCAGAGCAACTATACTCGTGGCTACATTGATTTCATCGCCCGTCATACGGTGAAGGAACAGATATATGACATAAATCAGGTGACAGACAATGAAGGACGTAGCCTGACGCACACCCTGCGCGCCGGAGGAACGTATAAATTTGACAAAGACAACTCGCTGAACTTGTCCTATACCACCCAGTTCAGTCCGGACAAAACCGGCGACAGCCATTCCAACGGAAGTATTTCCGAATCATTCAATCATTCCCAGACTCACCATCAGATGCACAATGCCGCATTGTATTATACCTCCGGATTCGGATTTCAAGCGGGAGCCGACTACACGTATTTTACCTCGACCGATACACAAGACTTTTTCGACCGTAGTCCGGAAGAGGTAGAAACCCGCTTCATAAGCTGTTCCGACCAGCACATTGACCGCTGGAAAATCTATGCCGACCAGCATCACACACTGCCACAAAACTGGACACTGAACTACGGGACTTCTTTTACCTACGTCAACAACCGGAACACCCAAAACTATGATTTGCCGGAAATGCAAGACAACAACCTGCACAGTCGTATCCGTGAATACACCTATGACGTCTACGCCGGATTCGACAAGGCGTTCAACTCCCAATGGACCCTGAGTGCCTCTGCCACATTGGAATACTACCAGATGCAAGATTACCGGAAATGGGCTGTCTATCCTACCCTCCAGTTGAACTACATGCCGTCTGCCTCGCACATTCTCCAGTTGTCTTTCAGCTCCGACAAGACCTATCCCGATTACTGGACACTGAGTGGCGCCACCAGCTACCTGAACGGTTACAACGAAAGTCTGGGCAATCCATTCCTTCGTCCCTACACCGATTACAACGTCGACCTGACCTACATCCTGAAAAGCAAATACATTTTTCAGGCAAGTTACAGCTATACACCCGACTACTTCATGCAGACCGTCTACCTGGATTCCGACCGTCTGAAAGCCATCTACAACTGGCAGAACTGGGATTACGCTCAGGACCTTTCTTTCACCGCCATTCTCCCTTTCAAGGCAGGAAGCTGGTGGGACAGCCGCCTCACCCTGCAGGCTACCTTGAAACACGACAAGGCCAGTGTATATTACGATGCACCTTTCAATCAGAAGCAATGGGTCGGCGTAGGACACTGGACACATACCTTCCAGCTATGCCGCCAGCCCAACCTGAAAATGGAGGTTACCGCTTTCGGACAAACAAAATCCATACAAGGCAGTTACGACATTCAGCCAGTGGCCTTCGTAGATGCAGCCCTGCGCTATACCTTTGCCAAAGACAAAGCCATGCTTCAACTGAAAGGACGTGATTTATTCAATACGATAAATCCCAAAACAAAAGTCCGGAACGGTGCGCAACATCTCAACATGAATACCAAAAGCTACATGCAGAGCATTACCCTTTCATTCAGTTACCGTTTTGGCGGCTACAAGAAAAAAGAAGTGAAAGAAGTAGATACCTCACGGTTTGGGAACTGATTGTAAACAAAAATATCCTGTTGCCAACCTACATATTGACAACAGGATATTCATACTTTTCCTTCCAAAGGAAACACGAATTATTTCAGGCTTCTACTCCCACTCAAAATATCTTCAGGAATTTCCGCACAACGTGTATATACAGATACGTCTTCTGCATTATCCTTTACAGTCCACTTCATTGTTTCATCTGTCATTTCTGATACAATGTATTCTTTCAACGGGTCATGTGAATAATCATACTCACCTGTCAAAATATACCCTAAATCTTCATCTTCTTCAATTTCAAAAGAACCTGTAGATTTATGCGAATACATACTTCCCATATTTTCATACATTTCAAAAGTATGTTCCTTTCTATTAAAAGTGATGTATACATACTGACCTTCTTGTAAAGGTGCCCCATTGAACTCAGTCAACATCCACGTTCCATTCATAGTGGCATAATTTACCTCCTGATATACCACTGGAGCTTCTTCATCCTTGCTGCAAGCTGTCGTCATTGCTAACAACGAGATGCACATCATAATTCTAAATATGAATTTTACCATATCTTCCTATTTATAAATATTATTATTTTATATCCATATTGATTTTTATTGTCCTATCGGATGGTCGTCCGGAAACACCTTCAAGTAAAACACTGAATGACTTTTTCCCCTTCTGCCCGGAAAGTTTTCTTCCATCCAGTTCTACCATCAATAAGCCTTCTTGTCCAGGTTCTAAAACCTCCGGTTCCGTTCTTAACTTCAAAAATTCTGGAAGAAATCCCTTTACAGCACTTACCTTTAAAGGCTCATTTCCTGCATTAGCGCAAGCTATCCGCTCGACTCTGCGGTGCATAGTCGCAGTGACAGTTCCCATGTTTATTGTCTTAGCACGTATTTTTAAATGCCCCATGGTATACCTGTAATCTCTCCATAAAGCCGATGAAGGAGTAACCTTTCCTGAAATGGTCAATGCAGCAATTGGTTTCTTTTCCGAAATGCTTACATATACAAATGCCCGGGTATAAATAGTTCCTGGTTGTCCGAACGGATTATAGGTCAGTTGAATCACAGCCTTTTCTCCCGGATTTATCACTGGAGAATCTATATGAGCGTTTGTACATCCACATGTCGTAGAAATCTTTGTGACTACTATCTTTTGTTTCCCGACATTCGTGCAAGTAAAAGTAAAGACTTGCGGCTTGTCATCCTCAGACAGAGTTCCTGCATTTATCTCCATACGTTCAAAGCGAAGCATTTCTTCCGCATGCTCCATCAATACAGGATTCAATACGGCATCCAGTTCCTTTTGGGAGAAAACTTTCTGTGCCATCAAAGAAGGCACAGAAAGTAATATGAACATCCAGATAATTACAGTTCTCATAAAAATCAAACAAGATTACATCCACCCATTTCCAGTAGCTTTACGCACCGTAATGACAAATTCCTGCGTCTTGCCGTCACTGCTGGTTACAGAAGCCTTAGTGGTTCCCACTTTAGTACCTTTCACCGTCAGCTGCGTCTTTTTATCATTCAACGATACTGCCGCAATACTGCTATCTACTACATTAAATTCCGTAGCTGTCACATTATCCGCATAGATTCTGTTCAAATTCACCGTTTCTGTGGCATCAAGTGCTACGTACACGTTAGGTACACGCATTGGCTGGGCACCAAAATTACTGCCATCAATATTGGCCAGCACAGCCTGTGCATCGATTAAGCCTCCTATATTACCTCTATAAGCCGGTAAGTTCATTCTCAAATGAGGAGCAGCCTCACCTACACTTCCCCAATTTTCCCAATAACTCTTCTCATCTGAGAGATTGCCACTCAAATCTCTCACCGACGCCAGCAGCAAATCTTTAAAATCCGACGCACGATAATGCTTACGCAATTTTGCTGCATACGACAAACCTAAAGCTGCTACCCCCGATACATGCGGACAAGCCATTGAAGTCCCATCCATATAACCATATCCACTTTGGCTTGCGGTAAGGTCAGAACCCTCAATAGCTGAATTCGGCATAGTAGAAAGAATAGATGCCTTTTCATCCTTAAAGGCATTGGCATCACCCCCTGGAGCAGCAATCAGGTTCTTGCTTCCACTCGGGCTGACATAATTCGTATAACAAGAAGGTTTTCCAGCCGGATCAAGTGCGGTAACACAAATAAAGTCACCATACGCTCCCGGATAGCTGACCATAGGAGCATATTCATTACCTGCGGCAAATATGGCAATACCGCCATCAATCACCCCATTCGGATCACCCGCATTATGAATAAAATATTCTAACGCTTCTTTCTGAAGCACTACAGAGTTAGACCATTCTTCATCCGAGGTAAAGCCAGGAGTACCCATCAATGGATTGATACGTCCAGAAGCTGCCGACCAACTACACTGAAGAATAACAGCCCCATTATCTGCTGCATACTTAATGGCCTTAGCTTGATTCAGTACAGAAGAAGCCCCTTCTCCACTAAAAATCTGGCAAGACATAATTTTCACACCCGTTCCAGGATTACCATCACCTCCAGCAATACCTCGAATACCTACGGTATTATTCTCTGCAGCAATTACTCCAGCTACGTGAGAGGCATGTCCCGTATCTCCCGTTTGAGTATATGAAATATGACCATTACCTGCAACAAAATTATAACCATATTTGTCACCGGCATATCCATTGCCATCTGCATCCTCATCAGAGCCAAATGTTTCTGCCTGATTTTTCCACATATTATTAACCAAATCTTCATGGTTATACATCACCCCTTCATCCACTACGGCCACAATAATAGAAGGGTCACCCTGGCATTTTTCCCAGGCCGGTACACAATTTACATCGTATCCGGTAACAGCACCTGCAACCACAGTTCCATCATTTCCTATACCCCACTGAAGTTTCATATTTTCAGTCTGGGTCTGGCTGCCTAATGTTTGAATAGCTTCTCTTGTGGCACTGTTCAAACCCTTCGCTTTCTTGGTGGTATCATAACCTCTCTTTATCACCTGGTTATATTCCACGGTTGCCACTTCCGATAGCTTAGACATATCCAAAGCCACCTTATTCAGGTCCATATCTTTATCAAACTTCACCACATACCACAAATGCAAACCATTTTTACGGGTACGTTCTTCGTGACGTTTGTCTACCGGGAAAACACGTTCAAAGGTATATGCTCCGGCAATATCCAGAATTTCATCCACCGAAGGAATACTCGAACGAGTCTGTACCCCGCTACGACTTAAAATCTGAGCTTTTTCAAGCACCTCTTCCACTTCCGGCTTAAACTTGATGAGAAGTTCACCTTCCACTGCCTCATCAGCCAAACCAGATATAGGGGCCACTGTATTCTCTTGTACACCTGATTCTAAAAACGTTTCAGAATCAGAGCAGGAGAACAACCCCATAGCACTCACAAGAGTAGCAAAAATATATTTTTTCTTCATTTTTAATCGTTTAATTTTCGAGCCATGCAAGCCCCGGCCTACAGGTTTGCAGGCCGAAAGCTTTACAAAGTTCTATTTTATATCATTCCACAAAAATTACTTTAACGAAATCAATTCCCCTCTTCCGATTCATCTGTTATCTGAGGTTTTCTCTTAGGATACATCTCATAATAACTTGTCTTTGGTTTGCCATATTCGTCAAGCCCATAATTACTCAAGTTTGTAGGCTCATTACTGAACTTTGTAATAACCTCACCCTTTGTATTTTTAGCCTTTGAAGACGTTGTACTAAGTTCTTGCTGGAAAATCATGGTAAACGGATCCCAGAAGCTCAGGTACGGATGATATAATATCCAGTCAGGTAGTTTTCCGGTCATGAAGTTCAGGTTCAAAGAAAGCTTCTTCATTCTTGGCCAAACTTTTGGAGCACCAATCAAATAGTCCCTAGCTATCTCATTTCCAATCGTATCTTCATTGGCTGCATTATTAATATCCTCTGCTTTATAAGGTTCAATACCTAAATCCAACAAATCCTGATCCGAAGGCAGTTCTCCATCCAGCATATTTAATGACAATGACAGATATTCCAGATTTTCCCATTTCAGCAATTCTTTAAAATAAGAATTATTATACCCTTCTGCCGGAGTAAGAAATCCTTTTCCAAAACCTGTAGTCCAACGGAAACCTAACTTTTCATCTTTCTTATCTGTATAGGCTGAAAGGTCTTTCGTTGTATCATAACGATTTATCTTATTCAGATACAAACTGCGCAAATATGGGAAGTTCTCCTGAGTAATACTCTCAATACCTAAAACTTTTACTCCATTTATAGTACTGCCAGACTTACCCATCACCTCAAAGTTATTACTACTCAAATCCAGAGAGACAAGTGTTTTACCAAACTCGGTAAAGTTTTCCGGCAATCCCACCAGACCATAAGCGCGTATCGCTAAATTACGCAGATGTCCATATTGCGCCAATTCACAAATCTCATTTCCTAATACGATATCCTTGAGGAATGTATTCGAGTTTCCTGAGAATGTAATTGATTCTGCGGTTTTAAGGTATTTCACCTGATAAGGAAGTGATTCCTTTGTTTCAAACGCAATAAATTCTACAGATTTCAAACGGCCAATCAAATTTTCAGGGACAGGAGCGGAATAATCAATCGTTTTATCTGGATTTAACTTAATATACTTATCAGTAGCTTCCCAAAGTTCCACGCCTTTCCAATATCTCATGTTTTCACTGGCATCCCAAGTAAAAATACCATTCATGCTACTATATATGGAAAGAAGAGCTAAAGAGTCTCCGGCACGGTCATCCGTAATTACCGGAGCAGGTTTCTGAGTAACAACCAGTTTTATCGTCCCATCCCCTTCTGTATCAGATGTTTCCTGCGGAGTTATAATCACCTCTGCAGTACGAGCCTTCTCGGTCATGTTGATCTCCCAGTCAAAGTGCAATTTCAACAAACGTGGACGGTCTCCATAATCATAATTAGGTGTTTCTTTCTTATACTTCAGCCATTCTTTGTCTGAAACGGTTCCATCTTCAGCTGGCAAATTATTGACTCTTACATCAAAATTCACATTGGCCATCATTGTAACCTCAAAGAAACGCTCTTCCAGTTTTGCCGAATTCTCTACTGAAATCGTTCTGTCTTCTTCACTTACAAAAATTCCTTTTGCATACCCCATCTGCATTACTTTCACTGTAGTTGCAGTGGTCTGGCCTGCTGCCATAAAAGTTATAACTCCTTCACGTGGTTCAGCCACTACAGACGAGTCTACCAAAACTTCACAAGTAGCAGCTCCTTCTCCATTGGAAGGACTGAATTTCAACCAGGAAGATTCAGAAGTACCCTGCCATTTCACATTGCCTTTTATTTCCAGCAATTCGCTGCCTCCATCGGCCCCGACAGCAATCTCCGTCTTGTCGATAGAGAATTCAGACACGACATTGTCTTCTTCCTTACAGGAAACAGCCAATACCATGCAGGCCGAAATAACCATTATAATATTTAAAAATCTTTTCATACGTTACTCGTTAAATTATTCCAAAGTCAGATAATCACATCCACGAATATCCTGTGTTGTATCATAAATCAGCAGATACATGCCAGCCTTGATATAAGGACAAACAGACGATACATTCAGAACGATGCTTGGGTTATCACTTACATCCAGCGTATTAATGAGATACGAAAGTCTTTCCGTTTCGGGAACCTTTCCAATATCATTTCCACCTAAAAGCAATGCACGCAAGCCTTTATGGTTACCAATATTTGTAGGCCATTCCTTATATACCCGATTACCGTCCTTATCACGCTGGTTACGCATAATCAACGTATTCAGATAAGAAATATTTGCCAATCCCCATGGGAATGCCGAGAACTGGTTTCCACTTATATCAATACCATACAAATGCGGCATTTTACTTCCGTCCAAAGCATCTGGAAGCTTTTCCAAGCGATTATTCGACAGGTCAAGACTTGTCATCATATACACTTTATCACCCTTCAAATGCTCATTGGTAAACTTATTGATTTTGTTTCCACTAAGATTCAGCACTGTCAATGGAGAATTATGCTCAAACAACGCACCCGGGAACTCTGTTAATTCATTGCCAGCCAAAGACAACTCATTCACATTGATTCCTTTCTTTGTAACAACCTTCTCAATCTTGTTATAAGAAAAGTTCACAGAAGCCATTATATAAATTGAACTTGCATCAAATATATCTGGGAATTCTGTCAGCTCATTATGTGAGAAAGACAGTGATTCCACATCATCCATACCACAAAAGTATCCATCCGCATCTTTTTCAATACGTGCAATCTCATTATAATCAAAAGTACCCTGAACCAAGTTCACATCCTTCCCAAAAGCCGGAAGAGCTGTCAACTTATTGTATATCATATCAATCTTACCCAACTTCTTCATCTTAGAGACTTCTGTAGGTAAAGATGCGATATTATTATAACCTAAGTAAAGAATCTGCAAAGTCTTACCAGCGTCACCTTCTGCCAATGCTTTGATTCCATCTGGGAACGCTGCTGCAAGCTGAGGATTCATTGCCATATTCAGCTGAGTCAAATTCTTCATTCGAGCCAACTGAAGAGGGAAAGCTTTCAAGCCCGGGCAGTTGTAAATTTCAAGGTCTGTACAACTTTCCAAATCACCCAATGACTCAGGCAAGCTAGTAATAGGTGAATTGGCAATATACAACACTTCAAGCTTCTGCAACTTTCCAATTGCTTCACTGATACCTTTAATGCCGTTGGTCATATCACCATGAATTACGTCCTTAGGCTGTACTATGGATTTCTTGATAGCCGGTTGCCCGGATTCTACCATACAGCGTTGCATCTGCACATCCCAATCCTGTCTGGAGTCGCGCAATGCAAAGTTATCCATGTAATCAGAACGTAGCTTTTCAAGCACAGCAGGAGTCAAACCACCCTTTAAATCAGCCAGTGGGTTTTCTCCCGGACGCAATTTATCATTGTGTGTACCTAAAGCCAGACTTTGAAGTTCTTCAAACTCACCAATCACGTCAGGCACTACCCCAGTCGGATTAAAATCGCCAATAGACAAACCTATCACACGGCCATTCTTGTCAAGGCTTACTCCCGGCTGGTCACCCCACATGTCTATGTCTTTATTGTCAAAATCCCAGTTGGTTCCTTTCGGATAGCTTTCGCCTACATAAGACCAGTTTGGGCCTCCCAGCTCCTCCCACAAAGTACGAAGATTATAATAATCTTTTATGTTTGCAGCTGTTTCCATAATGGTAACAGGCACCTTTGCATCTGTCTGCTTGTTATCTGTAACCGTAAATGTAGCCTCACCCAATACTTCATCATTAAAATATTGCAGAAGTTCCGTACGATTATATGCAGCATACGAAAGAATCTTGTAATTTCCAGCCTCAGCTGTAACAAGCGTATCAATTCTTCCGACAGAAGTACGATAGCCTATACCCCGGTCATCAAAATCTTCTACATAAGTTACCTTCAAAGACTTAAACTCTTGCGTCTTTTTGGTATCCATGTTCTGAATCTTAATATCCACCTTATTAATATCGCTAAATGGATAAGGTTCTGAATCATTTGCACCGCGAGAAGCCTGAATATTCTTGATTAACTCAAACTTAACCAGACCTCTTCCTATAGCATCCACTAACAAGTCTTGCACAACAAGCCCACCACTTACAATTGTAAAGGTTGTTTTTTCAGATGGAATACCGGCAAAAATCTGTTCTTCTGTCTTACCATACAAATAGAAACCGCTTACTGTATACTCTCCTGGTATAAGTTCAAGCTTCTCACTTCTAAGTCCGTATTCCGCATTTTCATCATTGTACGCATTCAAACTTAGGGTTTGTGAAAAACTAAAGTCCTCGCTTGTCAACAAAATCTTGACCTTCTTAGCTTCATTCAAATAATCAACCCGATTATCACCCGCACGAGAAGTTTCTGACTTCTCGTACGATGCACTCTTGTACAGTTTAAACTGTACATAACCGTTACCTCCCTGCAAGTTTTCATTATCGTCAGTACAAGCCACTAACAGACTTATCAAACTAAACAATAATAATTTACTCGCCAGTTTTCTAACATATATATTCATATTTAAAAATATCTATTTATTCACACACAATAATTAGTGCTTTCTCGTTGATTATATTTTCACCCTTCAACACACGAAAAACTATAAAAAATGATTCTTTTACAGGTATAGTCAAAATTTTACCGGTTGAAGAACTATTCATATCAAAGATCCATCCTGACTTGTCAACTGCTTCACCCGTTAAAGTAGAAACAATCATATCTTTTTCAGGGTCTTGCCATTCCATCCATGAAAGCATTGGATCAACTACCAATGGACTATTTTTAGCTACTTTGACTGAATAAATAGCATCAGCAGATAAAGAGTATTCATTCATTAAAACACCTCCAATATTTGTTCCACCATCTCCAGGAGTAACCTCAACAGAAGAACCATTTACAGTCAAACTAAATGCAGCAGAAGAAGCTGACGAAGCCTCTTGCTTAAATGCCAATACAACATATTTTTCATATTTAGAACTAATATCTTTCCCACCTTCACATAACTTGTCAGCTATATCTCCACCATCACTTAATTCATTATATAAATCAATAGGCAACACGTATATATATGCATCACGCATATCACTATTATTAGCCTCTACTGATTCAATCGTGACCTCACCTAAAGCATTTTCTTTCAAACTGATAAAAGACTTGAAATAGTCTCCATCAGGAACTGTCAACCAGCCACTATCTGCTCGATATAATTGCACCACCTTATAAGCATTATCTTTAGCTATTACATTAAATGACAACGGGAATGCAAACTTCTCAACGTCACTACCGTCTAAAGACCCATCCTTCCAGAAGTTCTTTCCGTCCGCAGAAATTTTCCACCAAAAGGCAGTTCCATTAATTCCATCAACGGCAATAACTCCTTCAGGAATTCCGCTAAAAGAAACCGGAATAGAAACAGAAACATCTGATTTCTTCGCTTTAATTACTACATTTCCATCTTGTGCATTCGCCCAAAAATTCTTAGCAACTTCAAATGTAACTAAAACTGACTCGCCTGCATTTCCACCCATCTGAGAGTTATTCTCAGAAATTTTCAACCACTCTGGTAAATTCTCATTCTTTATTTCCCAGTCATAATTAGCAATAAAACTGAAAGAGCCTGACACTCCATTGTTTGTATAAGCGAGAACTATAGGATTTTCTTCACCATATTCCTCTCCTTCTGCATTAGTAATAACAGGCGCTTTTCCTGCGCGGGTGTACTTGGCAATAACCTTCTCCTCACTACCCATTTTTAATGTAATCTCAACTACAGATTCTTCTACAGACCAAGCATCTTCCGTGATAGTCAAAGAAAGAGATATATCTCCAGCTTCACCTTTCATAGAAGTTGAGCCATTCGCAAACTTACACCAAATTGCAGAAGATGTAACTTCCCAGTTCATATTGGCAGAAAAAGTCAAAACTGTTTCTCCATTAGGAGTAACAGAGCTAACAACCTCTTCTTCGGGGAATTCCGGTTCTACAACTACTTCTTTCTCATTTTCAGAACAAGATACGGCAGCAAAGAATATTGCTACAAGTAAAAAAAGTTTGGTAAATGTATATGTTGTTTTCATCTTATTTAAAATTTAAGTTATTATTAATATCCTTGCTTTTTCAAATAGTCATATTCCTCTGGGGAAATCCATTCAACTACAGTCGGGTATGTACCTAACGGACCTGCTGATTCGTATCCTTCCACATAGAAAGTATGATACAGCAGAGCAAATCCCTGACATACATTAAAGTATGAAGCCACCCCAGTATAAGGCACAGCCAAAATCATATCCGTACCCAATACTGCTCCATCTGTAACTTCAGATAATTTGGTAACAGCCTGAGTTTCCATCTCAACTTTGGGGTCAAGTGGTTTCTGCGTATTAAAACTGATTTTCAAGTCCATTCCATCCAAGAAGAAGTCATTAATAATAACTCCATTCTCTTTCTCCGGATCTTGCTCTACGGTCACCAGACGGAAACTTGTATTCGGCATATAATCTGCAAAGAAATTAGAAGTTACCTTAGCATATCCAACAAACCGCTGAACGTCAAACGGGCAAATTTTCACAAGTTGTACCTTGGTTTCATCTCCATAAATATTCCAAATCTTGTCCTGTGGTGCAACCAGTCTCAAATTAATACCCAAAGAGTCTGTATCTTCAAAGTTATCATAAAATCCTTTGACTTTTACAGAAGAAGCCAACTCACCAGCCTTAATGGTGACAGAGTTTGACTGCAGTTCATAATGCAATCCTTCAATTGCATTACTTCCTTTATCAACTACCTCTACAGCATAGGTACGATCATAGTCGCATGCCGTAGTAGCAGATATAGGAATATCATAATAGGTCTCTGAGTTTTGTATAGCAATGGTCTGCAACGAATCAGAAAACATCACATAATCAGGACCCGCATAGGAAACACGATCTTCACTGCATCCGACAAATAATGTGGCAGCAAAGGCAAATATTCCTAATTTTCCGAAAAATCTTTTCATCGTTATTCCTTTATATTATTTCGTTATTTATTACTTTCATTTGGCTCAATAGCAGAACCCGGCAAATCAAGCTCATGCTGAGGAATCGGCCATACAAACAATGGATTACCTGCCTCGATTTTCAAGCTGCTTCCATCGCTCACACTCTGTTCCTGAGGTTTACGTTCAAAGCCTTTGCCCCAACGTTTCAAGTCCTGCAAACGGAATCCTTCCATGAACAACTCACGAAGACGCTCCTTGTCAATCTCGTCCAGCCAATTTTCTGCAGTCAGAGTAGCAGAACCAGACGTTTGATAACGTGCCTGACGTAAAGTAGAAATATCTGCAGATGCCTTTCCAAAGTCTTCCTTCTGGCAATATGCTTCTGCACGAATCAGATACTGTTCAGACAAGCGGAATACTTTCGGCATATTCACATGATAAATACGATAATTAGAAACAAATTCCATGTTTCCATAATACTTCACCAGCAAAGGCCAAACCAAACCATGAGAGTATCCAGTTGGCATGTCTTGGAAGAAAGAAATATAACGCAAGTCATTTCCTTCGTACGTGTTCAACGCAGCTTGTCCAGGCACATAATCCGGACGATAGCTGATTTCGTCAAAATTCAAAAAAACCTGCCCCAGTGCGCCACCATAAGATGTGGGCAAGAAGCCGACTTTCCAGATAGTCTCAGTAGAGGCATCATATTTCCACATGTAGTCATAATAGGACATATCGTTTGTATAGACTGTAGTGGCGCTTGACAGCAAATATAGCTTACTGTCAATCAGCTCAGAAGAATACTTAATCGCATTATCCCAGTCCTGCATATAAAGGTATACACGGGCCATCAGCGCCTGCACCGTAAACTCATTAAAATAGGGCGAATCATAATAGTCGGATGCCACAAGCGTAGTGCCTTCCTCCGGTTCCAAGTAATCGTATGCTTTTGCCAAATCATCCAGAACAAACTGGTATGAATCATACAAAGAAGCACGCTTCATTTCACCCGGATTAGAATAGCTTGACACAAGCACCACACCCAATTCATCCTTGGCTGTAGCCGGATCGTATGCCTTACAGAAACATTTAATTAATTCTGAATAAGCCAAGGCACGGGCAAAATGCACCTCTCCCTTATAGGCTTCCAGCTTCTCGTAAGCATCGTCATCTACAAGGTCATTCTCCCACTTGGCCACTTGTTCAAAGAAAAAGTTACAGTCACCAATCACTTTGTAAAGCGAGCCGTAAACTGCTTCAATATCTGCATTCGTAGGATTAATGTTCCAACGCCAGATATCACCATAAGTATTGGAATAGCCATTTACTGCGTATACTAAATCAGACTGGATGTCAGGCAGCAAAGTCAAATTACCGCTATACAAATAGCGGCTCATAAAGTCTGAGTAAATTCCCATGACAGCCTGATTGGCTTCTTCCACTGTAGTAATGGATTGATCAGCCAGAATAGCATGTGTAGGGTCCTTGTCCAAACATGAAGTAGAGAACAACATCGCCGCTACTCCTAACAAATATATTTTAAAGTTTCTCATCGTTGTCTTCAGCTTTTAAAAATTCAATTCTACACCCAAAGTAAACTGACGTGACATAGGATACTGTGCACGGTATATATTAGAAGAAAATTCCGGATCAAGTCCGGTGAACTTAGTAAATGTCAATAAGTTCTGTCCTTGTACATATACACGTGCTCCGTTAAAGAATTTCGTACTTTTCAATACACTCTGCGGTAGATTGTAAGAAAGCATCAGGTTCTTCAAACGCAGGAAAGAAGCATTTTCCAGGTAATGGGTATCAAACTGAGGAGTAACTCCATGACGCGGAATGTCTGTCACATCCCCGGGTTCTTTCCAGCGGTCATAAAGCAAACGTTTTGACTGGTTGTAAGAAGTATACAAACCATTACTTTCGTCCATAATGCGGTCATTGTTATACGCCCAACGGTCGGCCATCCAGCTGAACTGTGCAGAAAGCATCAAGCCCTTCCATGAAAGGGTTGTTCCGAAACCTCCTTGCCACGGAGCAACGAAACTCTTTCCTTCAATCAGCACACGGTCTTCTTCGCTGAACACATTGGTTATTTCACCGTCTTTAGTATACCAGAGTGCATCTCCGTTTGCCGGATTCACACCTGCATAACGTACCATGTAGAAGTTTGCTACATCATGTCCTACCGCATACATGTTTACGTTGCTGTCTACATACTGATCGATTCCGTTATAAAGTTCCGTAAGCTTGTTCTTATTGTAAGAAGCATTGGCAAACACATTCCATGTAAAATCTTTTGTACGAATGATGTCAGCATCTACCGAGAGCTCGATACCACGGTTAACCATTGCACCTACGTTATCCCAATAAGCTCCGTAACCTCCGTCTGCATAACTTACCGGTACCTGCATCAACATATCAGAAGTCAGCTTATTATAGAACTCTGCCGTAAAGTTTACGCGATTAAAAAAGCCCAGACGCAATCCTACGTTAGTAGTCCAAAGCTTTTCCCAGGTAAGATTCTCATTTCCACGCTGTGAGGGTTTGATACCTGTTTCACCCAAATAGTTAGAGCTACCCGTTACCAAAGCCAGATGTTCATAGTTAGAAATAGAGGAGTTACCAGAAGTACCTGTACTGAAAGTCAACTGAGCATTGGTAAGCCAGTCGTAACCTTCAAAGAATTCTTCCTTCTTGAAATCCCACATCAATCCTACAGACCAGAATCCGGCCCAACGATTATCTTTACCAAAACGTGAAGAAGCATCTGCACGTACAGAGAAATCTGCATAATATTTACCATCCAGGTTATACTCGCCACGGCCAAAGAAAGACAAGAATGCATATTCTGTAGTAGAATCCCCCCATGAACCAGCAAATGAGCCTGATGAAAGATTAACCAATGCATCATTGTTCTGCTTGCTTGTGGTTACATTGAAATTCTCTGAATGATAATTCACGCCTTCCTGTCCCAACATAAAGTTAAAGTCATGACGGTTTTTCAGGTTAAAGTGATAATTAACCGTATTAGTAATGGTCAGAGTAAGATTATCCAAAGATGAACGTCCAGCGCTACCCAACCCTGCATTCAAAGAGTAACTCGGAGTAGAAGTCGAGAAAGCAGTATCATGTGAATAGTCCACTCCAAACTGTGAACGGATGGTAAGGCCTTCTATCGGAGTCACTTCAGCAAAAACCGATGAAATCACTTTATAGGTTTTATATGTAATCGGATTGTTAGTCAACCATTCAATAGGGTTCACTCCGCTCCCTTTCCAGGTTCCATCATTGGTAGAAGCCAAAGAACCGTCCTCATTATAAGGGTTCCAGTAAGGCAGCATAAAGTGTGAAGCAGAAATAGGTGCATAAATTGCATAATCTCCATCCACAGCCTGCTCGGTTTCCTGATAAGCAAGCATGGTACTTGTTCCTAATTTCAGCCATTCTTTTGCACGGTTTTCCACATTGGCACGTACATTATAACGACGGAAAGAAGAACCGAAAGTAATACCATCCTGATCAAAGAATCCTCCAGAAACATAATAGTTGGTCTTATCAGTAGCGCCATTTACAGAAAGCTCATAACTCTGGGTAGGAGCATTGTTGTTAAACACTTCATCCATCCAGTTTACGTCTATGCCTTTCACCTTATCATAATATTCATCACCGAGGTCAAGACCGATTTCTTTTTCATACTGTATACGCTCTGTCGTATTCATCATGTCCCAGTTGCTTCCAGCCAGCTGTGAGAATCCCCACTGACCACGGAAAGTGACATTGGCATCTCCTACATTGCGTCCACGCTTAGTAGTAATCACCACTACCCCATTGGCAGCACGCGCTCCATAAATAGAAGTAGAAGAAGCATCTTTCAACACAGAGATACTCTCGATGTCACTAGGGTTAATTGAATTAAAACTTGATGATTCCACAGGCACTCCATCCAAGATAAACAACGGAGTTGTTCCAGAGTTAATAGAGTTAGTACCACGAATCTGGAAAGTAGCCGCACGGCTAGGCTCACCAGAGGCGGCCATTACAGTCAATCCCGGAGTTTGTCCCTGCAATGCCTGATCAAAGCTGGCTGTAGGTACATTTTCCAGTTTTTCACTTTTCACAGTCGATACAGAACCAGCAATGGTACCTTTCTTACGCACACCATACGCTACGACTACCACATCGTCAATCATCTGTGAATCGTCCAGCATAGTTACATTCAGTACGCCGGTACGTGAATTTACTTTCAGTTCCTGCGTCTGCATACCGATATAAGAGAAGACCAAAGTAGCTTCGCCACCTTGAATCTGCAGCTCATAGTTACCATCAATGTCGGTAACCACTCCATTAGTAGTTCCTTTTTGCAGGATAGATACTCCAATCAGCGGTTCATTACCTGTCTTCGACACGACATTACCCTTAACCCTATACGACTGGGCTAAAGCAGACTGAATACCTAACACTGCAAAAAAGAGTAACCAAAGACTAAATCTTTTCATCTTTTGCCTGTTATAAATAATTAATGATTAAATAAAAAAGTTCTGATTAAACAAAACAGCACCATACCAGCTTTACTAACCCTCTAAAGCCAGACACGGTTATTCAAGCATTCATTACATGAACACTCAAAAAAAAGAGAAATGTAGAAACGGAATACCAAAGCAATCCCTTGATATTCCGATGAAAGTTATTGCTAGAATGAATCGCGAGATTTTACATTGCGGAATACCAATTCTTGATTATCAACCCCTATAATCACATAAAATAAATTCACATTCATGTCCCTCTATCTATATAATTTTAAGCCACAAAGATATATAAAAAACTATAACATGATATATTTTACCTATCACTTTTAACGAATTTCAGTATATAAATCTAATAATTATTAGTATGATGTGTATTTTTACTCACTAAATATACATACTGAATAGTCAAATATTTTTAAATGTCTTCGAAAGTCTTCAAATGTCCTCAAATGTCTACATAGCCCCTAAGCGACCTTTTATATTTGCACCGGAAACAACAATGTTTCCCTAACGGGAACCCTACGTTTTCCGAACGAGAAACATAAGGTTCCGCAAGGAGAAACATACAGTTCAGCCAGCGAAAACATAAATAATAACTTGTAATATTTCAAAAGATATGGAAGCATTGTATGATTTTTTACCCGTACCGGGAACAAAGAACAGCGAAAAGAACCCGAAACTTTACCCCAAACTTGTAACCAGAGGAGCTGTACCTTTCAGCGAAATCATCCGACAGATAGCCCGCTCTTCCGGATTCAAGGAAGGAACTGTAATTGGAGTAATGGAAGAAGTGGAAAAATGGACATCTTTCTACATTTCCAGAGGAGAATGCGTAGAAATAGGACACATGGCCTATGCCGTAGCCAACCTGAAGGCAGGAAAAGAGGTAACCGACGAAGGTGAAATTCACGCCCAGACCATCCGATTCGATAAAGTACGGTTTCGCACAAGCAAGAGTTTCAACCGAAGATGCAGGGGACAGGAACTTTCCCGAGTCAAGACAGAATGGAAATTCCAGAAAAGCTCTGCCCGATATACGGAAGAGGAACGCCTGCACTTGCTCATGGAGTATCTAAAGCAGCATCCGTTCATCACAAGGACAGAATACGGTCAGCTGACCGGACTTCAGAAATCAAAAGCCTGGAAGGACCTGAACGGATGGGTCAAAAGCAAGATTTTAGGAAGCAAAGGAAAAGCTCCCCACAAAATTTATATACTCCCGCCAGAGATTATTTCGACAGCAACCGGCGACTCAGGTAGCGCACCGGATACCATACAGACAGAAAACCTACAGCCAGTACGGTAAAGAAAATGAGCACCACGTCTTCCCAGTGTACACTGACGGGATAGGCGTCGACAATAAAGCTGCCGGCTGCTCCTAAGGAAATCAGTCCGAAGGTCTGTTGCAACCAGCAAAGCAGCACACCTAACACAATACCCGACACGGCTCCGATAAATGAAATCAGTCGCCCTTCAAAAAGGAAGATACGCACAATCTGCCGGTCATTGGCTCCTAAGTTACGAAGCGTCACCACATCGTCACGCTTATCAATAATGAGCATGGACAGGGAACCGATGACATTAAAGCAGGCTATCATCAGGATGAAGGTCAAGAATAGATAGGATATGAATTTCTCTATCTTCATGATGCGGAACGTGTCGGCCTGCTGTTCGTAACGGTCGAGTACACGAAAACGTTCGCCCAGATGTTTTTCCAGTTTACGCTTAAAGGCATCTATATCGGTACCTTCCTTCATTTTCAGATTGATGGCACTGACTTCGGTGGTGTATTGAAACAGTTGTCGGGCAAATTTCAAAGAAGTAAGGATATAGGAACCATCATATTTCTCCTGATTCACAGCAAACACCAATCCGGACGAAAACAGGTTTCCTCCTGTAAAGGAAGCCGCCGGATTGGCCATGTTCACCTTAGCCCCTCGCTTGGGAGCATACACTTCCAACGGGTCAAGGAAACGGATGCCGGTACCCAAAGTAGCTAATAACTGTACACCGGGAATAGCATAATCTACCACCTCATCATGCAGCAGCAACTCTCCTCTTCCGAAAAGGATGGTATCAATCGGTGTCAGCTCTTCAAAATTGTCTTCTACCCCTTTTATGACAGCCATGGCCTGACGTCCCTGATACTGTACCAGGGCATTGTCTTCCAACGATTCGGACACCAATGCTACTTCTGGCATCTTCCGGATGGCTGCAATAGCTTTATCCTGGCCGTCGAACACTTTTCCGGTTGCAGGCACAATTTTCAGCTCCGGATCGAAAGCCGTGAACAAATTAGATACCAGGTCCTGAAAACCGTTGAACACGGAAAGCGTACAAACCAGCGCCAATGTGGCCAGTGCCACTCCACACACGGATATACCGGAAATCACATTGATGGCATTATGTGATTTCTTGGAGAACAAATATCGCCGGGCTATGTAAAAAGGAAAGTTCACCGTTATACCTTATTTATATATAACACAAAATAAAAACCCACAGAAGCCGGAAGCAACGTTCCATGTTCTTCTGTGAGTATTTACTAAAATATCAGATACATTATTTCTTCAACAGTTCGTCAATTTTCTCTGCATAATCCAGAGAATCGTCCACGAAGAACTTCAGTTCGGGAATGATGCGCAGCTGATGGCGTACGCGGTTTCCCAGCTCAAAACGAATTGACTTCATATTGGCATTGATGTTCTTCACGATTTCTTCACTTCTCTCTGAAGGGAAGACGCTCAGATATACACGCGCATAACTCATATCGGGACTGATGCGGACAATGCTGACCGAAACCAGCACACCAGGCATTGACTTGGTCTGCAAAAGAAAGATTTCGCTCAGTTCCTTCTGAATGAGGCGGGCAATCTTGTTTTGTCTGGTTGTTTCCATATTACCTTTTTTATTTTTTACGTATGATAGTCAGACCGTCACGCAAGGGCAGGATTACCTTTTCCACCCGTGTATCGGCAGCCACCAGGTCATTGAATTTCTTGATTCCGATGGTCTGCGTGTCCGTGTGATGCGGTTCTTCAAGCACATGTCCGTCCCACAAGGTATTGTCGGCTATGATATAACCGCCGGAATGCATCTTTTGCAGAATCATTTCATAATATTCTACATAGAAACGCTTGTTCCCATCTACAAATGCCAGGTCGAACACGATGTCCATGCCGGGCACAATTTCAAGGGCATCACCGATATAAAACTTGATTTTATCGGCATAGGGTGAATTTTCCAGCCACGGACGAGTAAAATCTTCCTGCTCGTCGTTGATTTCAAAAGTATGGAGCATAGCTCCTTCCTCCAGTCCCTCTGCCAGACAAAGTGCAGAGTATCCGCTGTAGGTACCAATCTCAAGCACCTGCTTCGGACATATCATCTGCACGAACATCTTCAGCATACGACCTTGCAAGTGTCCCGAAGCCATACGGGGACGCAGCAGTTTTACGTGCGTCGCCCGGTACAGCGCTTTCAGGTAGTCGTTCTCTCCATCAATATGCTGAAGAATGTATTCATCGAGCGCGTCAGTCTCTTTCATGATTACAAGTAACGGTTACGGTTGGGCAAAACGTAGTCATCTCCGCTCTTCAATACATCACCCACCTGGTTGATTTCGAGGAATGAAGTATGAGTACCTTGTTTACCACCGCTCAGATAAGCCACCATTTCGTTTTCTGACAGTACACCGTCGTCCATCAGCTTACGCAATGCAGCGAAATAATATTCCTGTCCGTTGGCTTTTTCCGGCATATAGATAGCTTCTACACCGTATGACAATGCCAGGTGACGCATGGTCTTTTCCTTATAACAGATAGCCAATACCGGATATTTTCCACGGAAAGCAGCCAGGTTGCGGGCAGTCAAACCGCTGAAGCTATCGGTAATGATAGCACGGATAGGCATCAGGTTGGTAGCGCGTACAGCCTGTTTTGCCAGGAAGCTGGTTACATCGGTATTTGCCGGAGTCAAAGGAATTGGAATATCGTTTTCTTCCATCTTGTCTTTTTCAGCCTGAGCTGCAATTTTCGCCATAGTCTTCACAGCTTCTACCGGATATTTACCATACGCTGTTTCTCCACTCAGCATCAATGCATCGGTACGATAGTAGATGGCATTTGCAATGTCAGTAACCTCTGCACGAGTCGGACGCGGATTGTTAATCATTGTGTGCAACATCTGAGTAGCTACGATTACCGGTTTCTTAGCCAGGATACATTTCTTAATCAAAATACGCTGGATACCCGGAATACGTTCCTGCGGCACTTCGATACCCAGGTCACCACGAGCAACCATTACGCCGTCGGCTACTTCCAGAATCTCATCGATGTTATCCACACCTTCCTGGTTCTCAATCTTAGCGATAATCTTGATGTCGCTGTGGTGTGCATCCAGGATTTCACGAATATCAAGTACATCCTGACGATTGCGGACAAATGAATGCGCAATGAAATCGATGTCTTTTTCAATCGCATACAAAATATTGTTGCGGTCTTTTTCAGTCAAAGAAGGCAAGTTGATGCGTACACCCGGCACATTCACACTCTTGCGGCTTCCCAAAGTAGCATCATTGCGTACTTCACAGAACAAAGTATCTTCATTCTTATCAATAACCTTCAGTGCCAGTTCACCGTCGTCCATCAACACATCTGCTCCGACTGACAGGTCGTGCACAAATCCCGGATATGTCACAGCAATACATTCATGAGTAGTTTCCTGCTCCGGATTTCCTACAATACGAACTTTTTCACCTGTCTTGAAGTCAATCGGGCCTTCTGCACTGGCCGTAGTACGTACTTCCGGACCTTTGGTATCCATCAGAATACCGATACGGTTAGAAACGGTACGCACATTATTAATCAACTTTTCAAAACCTTCACGGCTGGCATGTGCGGTATTCATACGTACCACGTTCATACCTGCATTAAAAAGGTCTCTGATAAAATCTACTTCGCAGCGCAAGTCCGAAATGGACGCAACGATTTTTGTTTGTTTAAGCATCATAATAAATATACTATAATTTGTTGTTGTCTAATAAAATGGATTCTACAGCCAGACGATAAGAATTCAGGCCGAATCCGCAGATTACTCCTACACATGCACAGGAAATCATTGATTTGTGACGAAACTCCTCCCGCCGATGAACATTGGAAATATGTACCTCCACGACTGGAGACGTAACTGCACGGATGGCATCCTGCAAGGCTATGGACGTGTGAGTATACGCACCGGCATTCAGCACAATGCCATCATACGAAAAGCCTGTTTCATGAATTTTATTAATTAGCTCTCCTTCCACATTCGACTGGTAATATGCAAACTCTACCGACGGATACCACTCTTTCAATTTCTCGAGATAACTTTCAAAAGATTCGGCTCCATAAATGGAAGGTTCCCGTTTGCCCAACAAGTTAATGTTCGGACCATTGATTATTTGTATTCTCATCTGTATACTTCTGCTGAATTTTAATAACTTTGTAGAAGAATTTGGCACAAAGATACGAAAAAGAAATGAAAAAGGCCGATAAAAAAAACATAATAATAAAGTATAAGCAATACCTGAAACTTGAAAAGTCGCTTTCAGCCAACACGGTAGAGGCCTACCTTACGGATTTGGACAAGCTGTTCGCCTTTCTGAAACTGGAAAACATTCACTTTACAGATGTCACTTTGGAAAATCTGGAAACTTTTTCAGCCGGATTACGTGACATTGGCATTCACCCACGTTCCCAGGCCCGCATCCTGTCAGGAATACGTTCTTTTTTCCGCTTTCTTCTGCTTGAAGACTACATACAGCAAGACCCGTCAGAACTATTGGAATCGCCACAAATCGGAAAACACCTGCCCGACGTACTGACGGTAGAAGAGATTGACACCCTTATCGGCAGCATTGACCGGAGCACACGGGAAGGACAGCGCAACCGGGCTATTTTGGAAACTCTGTACAGTTGCGGACTGCGTGTGTCCGAATTGTGTAATCTTAAACTGTCCGACCTTTACCTGAAAGAGAAATTTATCAAAGTAGAAGGTAAAGGAAGCAAGCAACGTCTGGTTCCCATTTCTTCACGTGCCATACACGAACTGAAACTGTACTTTCCAGACCGCAACGAAGGACTGATAAAACCCGGATATGAAGATTTTGTATTTATCAGCCGCTTCGGAAAAAACATTTCACGCATCATGGTATTCCACATCATCAAAGAGCTGACAGAACAAACCGGACTGAAGAAGACAATCAGCCCTCATACTTTCCGTCATTCCTTTGCCACCCATCTGTTAGAAGGAGGTGCCAATCTGCGGGCCATACAATGTATGTTAGGTCATGAAAGCATAGGCACTACAGAAATATACACCCACCTTGACCGCAGCCGATTACGGCAAGAAATCCTGGAACATCACCTCAGAAACAGGATTAAAAATTAGGGAAATGCTTTTTTTTAAGCTTTTTTCAAACGGGCCCACAAAAAAAAACAGATAATGATTAACACGTAATGGAGTTTTTCTTATCTTTGCCCCAAATAAGCAATAAAAAAATTATTCATTTATACAAACTAAATATTTAACATCATGATTAAGAAGTTGTATTTGCCGTTAGTGGCATTGTTAGTCCTTGCTTTCTCTTCATGTAGCAAGATGGGCGAATTATCTCCTGACTACTTCACTACCAACCCTGAAGTGTTGGAAGCTATTGGTGGTAAGGTACCTGTAACTATTACAGGAAAATTCCCGGAAAAATACTTCAAGAAAAATGCAACAGTTGAAGTTACTCCGGTTTTGAGATGGGAAGGTGGCGAAGCTAAAGGTCAGCCAGCTACATTCCAGGGTGAAAAAGTACAAGGTAACGACCAGACTATCTCTTACAAGACTGGTGGTACTTATACAATGAAAGCCTCTTTCGACTATGTTCCTGAAATGGCTAAATCTGAACTTTACCTGGATTTCAAAATTAAGAAAGGTAAAAAAGAATACACTATCCCTTCTGTAAAGATTGCTGACGGTGTAATCGCTACTTCAGAACTTCCTACTGTAAACTCTGCTAACGCTGCTTACGCTCCGGATGCATTCCAGCGTATCATCAAGCAGGCTAAAGAAGCTCAGATCATGTTCTTGATCCAGCAGGCTAACCTTCGCGCAAGCGAATTGAAGTCTGACAGCCTGAAAGCATTCCACAAACAAGTGGTAACTGTGGCTGGTGACACTAAGAACTACAAATTGAACAATATCGAAATCTCTGCTTACGCTTCACCTGATGGTGGTGTTGAGCTGAATACTACTTTGGCTGAAAACCGTCAGAACAACACTGAAAAGTACATGAACCAGCAGTTGAAGAAAGGTAAGATCGAAACTGAAGTAGATGCTAAATACACTGCTCAGGACTGGGACGGATTCCAGGAATTGGTTTCTAAATCTAACATCCAGGATAAAGACCTGATCTTGCGTGTTCTTTCTATGTACAGCGATCCAGAACAGCGTGAAACTGAAATCAAGAACATTTCTTCAGTTTACAAAACTTTGGCTGACGAAATCCTGCCTCAGTTGCGTCGTGCTCGCTTGACAGCTAACTACGATGTTATCGGACGTAGCGACGAAGAAATCAACGCTGCATTCGATACTGACGCTAAAGTATTGAGCAACGATGAATTGCTGTATGCTGCAACTCTGACTAACGACAACGCTCGTAAAGAAGCTATCTATAAGAAAACTGTTGAATTGTATCCGAACGACTTCCGTGCTTACAACAACTTGGGTATGATGGCTTATGCTAACGGTGACTTGGCTACTGCTGAAAACTACTTCAAACAAGCTGCAAGCAAGAACGCTAACGCTGCTGAAGTTAACACTAACCTTGGTTTGATCGAATTGACTAAGGGTAACGTAGCTAACGCTGAAACTTACTTGAGCAAGTCTACTGGTGCTAACACTGCTAACGAAGCTCTGGGTAACTTGTACATCAAACAAGGTCAGTATGACCGCGCTGTACAGGCATTCGGTGACACTAAGACTAACTCAGCTGCTTTGGCTCAGATTTTGGCTAAAGATTACAACAAAGCTAAATCTACTCTGTCTGCAGTGAAGAATCCGGACGCTTACACTAACTACCTGATGGCAGTTGTAGGTGCTAGAACCAACAACGCTGACTTGGTTAAGAGCAGCATGGACAAAGTAAAACAGCAGGATGCTGCTTTGGCTGCTAAAGCTCAGAACGACCGCGAATTTGCAAAATATGCAAACGAAGTAAAGTAATCTGACTTAATTACATAAAAGGAACCGGAATCGCTCCAAGTGATTCCGGTTTTTTTATGCCTTTATGGGAAAGAATCGGGAGAAGATGAAAGATTATAAGATGAAAATATGTATTTTCGCAAAAATAAAATACAGTTTATGAAAAAATTATACCTGCTCCTCTTATCTGTATATCTGCTGTTTTGCCTGGATTCGTGCAGACAAAGTGATGAATTTGAGCTCAAAGGGGAACTGGAAGGCATTACTTCCGACATGATTCTGGTAGTATTCGACGATCCGGAGTCTAAATTGGATACCATCTACCCACGAGAAGGTAAGTTCACCTATACCTTCACTCCCGACACCCTGAATATATTCCGCCTGGTGAACGATTCCGGTGAAACATTTCCCATATTCGCAGAAAAGGGCTGGAAGGTTTCTATAAAAGGAAGCTTGGCACATCCGGAAATCAAAGGAGAAGGGGCCAACAATGAATATCAGGAATTTTTGCAAAGCATAGCTACGCTGAAGGATTCTGCACAAGTGTGCAAGCAAGCTGAAAGTTTCATCAAGAGCCATCCAGCTTCACCTGCTTCAGCTTATATCTTGCAACGGTATTTTTCACAATCAGCCAATCCGAACTTAGACCTCATCGCCCGACTGGCGGAACCTCTGACTGGTAAGGTGAAAGATTGCAGAGTGTTGAACGAAGTTTTACAAAAGTTACCCGAAAAAGGGAAAAACACATCGGCCTACCTAAACTACATGTCCGTAAAGAAAAGAAATGGAGAATATTTGTCCTGGAGCAGCAGTGGCACGCAAAAACAATATTCACTCATAAACTTCTGGGCGAGCTGGGATAAGGAAAGTATGGAAATAAAAGATTCCTTGTATACTCTATGCGAGAAATTCTCAAAAAACAACCTCCGGATTGTCAACTTCTCGCTGGATTACAACAAGGAAGAATGGCAGAAAAATACCCGGAAAGATACAGAACAATGGATTGAGGTATGCGACTATAAAGGGTGGAATAATCAGATTCTGAAGCAACAAAACGTGCAGCGTCTTCCATTCAACATACTGATAGACCGAAACCGAAAGATTTTAGGCAGCAATCTTTACGGAAAAGCATTACAGACCAAGATTGAAGCCTTGATAGCAGAAGACAAAAAATAAAACACAAATTAAAAACGACCTTAAATGCTTGTCAAACTTTTTGGAGCCGCCGTACAAGGCATTGACGCCACTATCGTGACAATTGAAGTCAACTGTTCGCGCGGTATAAAATTTTACCTGGTGGGACTTCCGGACTCTGCTGTCAAGGAGAGCCATGAACGTATTGTATCAGCTTTACAAGTAAACGGATACAAATTTCCGGCACGACAGATAGTAGTCAACATGGCTCCAGCCGATATCCGGAAAGAAGGTGCCTCGTACGACCTTCCGCTAGCTATCGGTATCTTAGCTGCGAATGAAACAATCTCCTCCGAACACCTGGCAGACTACCTCATCATTGGGGAACTAAGCCTGGACGGAAGCTTGCAGCCCATCAAAGGAGCACTTCCTATCGCCATTGCAGCCCGCCAACAGGGATTTAAGGGAATTATTCTTCCGCAACAGAATGCTTCGGAAGCTGCTGTCGTAAACAACCTGGATGTATATGGCGTGGAACGCATCACAGAGGTAATTGATTTCCTGAACGGCACACGAATCTTACAGCCTACCATTGTCAACACGCGTGAGGAATTCTACAAACACCAATCTATTTTTCCGTTTGACTTTGCAGAAGTAAAAGGACAGGAAAATGTGAAGCGAGCGCTGGAAGTTGCAGCTGCAGGCGGACATAATGTACTAATATTATGTAACAAATATACAACCATAAAATAAATTATATTATCTTTGCATAGGGAACAAAGATAATTGAGAATGAGAAATAGTAATTTTTTTGGTGAATGTGCAATATTGGTATCACGTGTATCTACTCCGATACAAGCTCTTAGTCCAGATTGTTCTCCACAACTTATGGATTTACGTAGATTTGCAAAAGACTGTGGATATAGTAAATTTAAAGAATTTGGAACAACTGAAAGTGGTTTCTTAAAGGAAGATGATAAGCAAGGCTGGAACTTAATAACAGCTTTTATCAAAGAGCATCAATCTTATAGAACAATAATATGTACTGAGATTAGTAGATTAGGAAGGGATGAAGAAATTCTAATGCACATAAAAAACTTTCTAATAACAAATAAAATTCAACTTATCATTAAGGATATAAATTTTGAATTGTTCAATAGATTTGGAGAAACAGACCCTAGTAAAGAGATTATATTCTCAATGTATGCTAGCATAGCTAAAACAGAAATGCAGCAAAAGAAAGAACGTTTTAAACGAGCTTTAACTGAGTATAAGAGGCTAGGATATTCTATAGGGGGGAAAGTATTATTTGGTTACAATCGTGTTTGTGATGGAAAGTTAAGAAAAAAAAATACCTATGTAATCAATGAAGATGAGGCTAAACAAATTCGTACAATATATGATTGGTATTTACATGGTATTGATGGCGATTTAACTCAAGCATCTATAGCAAAAATTACTTTTGAATGTAGAGCAAAAGGTTTTAGCGAATACCTTTGGTCTAAAAGAAATGTAAATAAGTGTCTAAAAGAGAAAGCATATACAGGAAGTAAGATTACGGCAAATAAAAGAAAAAATGCAGCATATTGGAATTATAAAGATACTTCCGCACCAAAATATGTAGTAGGTAACAGTTATGAATGTTCTTATCCACGTATTATACAAGACACTATTTTTGAAAGTGTACAAGCCAAATTATGTAAGAAAGGAACACATATTGATAAATCAAACAAGCACACCACTATTCTTTCTAAAATAATTATATGTCCCGAATGTGGTGGATTTTATATAGGGGATTATCGTGTTTCAGGTAAGTACATGAAACATAATTACCGTTGTTCCCATGCTAAAGGAAAATTAATTAGGAAATGTCATAATACAAAAACAATTTCAATGATTATGTTGGATTCTATAGTTTGGGCATTTATTAAAGAGAAAGTAAGAGACATAACAAATAGAATGAAACAAGCTAAATCTGATATAAACATTAAGGAGAAAGAAGAAGAAATAGTAAGACTAACCAAAAGTATTGAAGAATTTGATGATAGAATAGAAACTGAAAGCATTATATTTTCAACTAAAATGCGGTATAGTCAAGATAAGGTTAGAGTTAAGGATGAATACGAAAAATCTGTAGAAAAAATAACAACAGAGCGTAAACAAGTTGAAAGAATAATCAATGAAAAAAAACGTATCCTTAAAAAAATAATGGATGAATCAACTAATCAAGACTTGGAAGAACAGATTACACAAAATATAAATTTGATAGAAACAAATAAAGAAGAAATGTACAAGTTTGTACACTTACTCATAAAAAGTGTTGTTCCATTATTAACCGATACGAGATATAGTATTATACAAATTATATCCTTTGAAAACATTGAGGATGTTTTTGATTATGGTTATCAAGATAAAAATGGTTTACCTTATATAGCAGGTGAAAAACATGATAATATATTCTATATTTGCTTAGATAAACGTAATACTAATAATATTAAAAGCAGACTTATAGAAGATAATTTGATTGAGTATGATAAAACAGAAAACAAATTTAAAATTGGGAATGAATATTTTTCAATAGAAGATATTTTTTCCATTAATTTAGAATGTGATAATCCGACACAATTTCATACATTACAAAGAAGCGTAAAAGATTTCTCTTTTAATAAATTATCTTTTTATAATGAAGATATATAGGCTAAGTAACCCCTACCTGGGGGTTACCCCCTATCTATTACCTTCATTATAGTTAAACAGTTTGATACAAATTTTTTCCAGTATTTTTTATATATTTATTTGTCCTCTTATCAATAAACTATTTTAAAGCGATTTCCTGAGACATTTATTTATTAAAGTCATTTCATCGGAAGAATGTATAAACTCGTTTATAGGGCAAGTTACCACGTATTTAAAGTATATTTTGCTATGATGTTATAACATAAGTTTATTTTCTTCTATATGTATTGTTGGACATAATAATCTTTTTGAATAGACATCATTAATATTGCACTCATTAATAAAAACGCTACAATCATTTTTGGGTTAGATTTGATCCTATCATATTCCTCCCTAATTAGTCAAGTTGTTTTTCCTTTAAAATAAAGGATTTTTTAGTTATTTATCTCAGATGAATGAGCATGTTTTATGGATATTTCTCTGTATCCAGTACGAAAATAGCTGTTTTAGGGTATACAAAACAAAACGTCTTCTTTGTTCTGTTTTTAATGGCCTTGTATATTCCCTTCCATCTATGGCAACGCACCTCCCGTATCTACCAGGATCTACTCTTTATATGTCCTAACTTCCTTCGTTCTGCCTATCCATAATCCGGGTGTCAGCTTAGCTCCTCGTCAGGGTCTTGCCCTCTGGAATTTATTCCTGCCGACTACTCGCTCATTCTTTGTTTTTATTACTGACTTGCTTTCTGTAACAGCATCTTTTAGATGGACGTTTCCCATTACAGTCTGCTTTCTTCATCCTTTTACGATGATCTTCTTTTCTTATGCTACTTTCAATTGTGGTCTCTTGATATCTTGCAGCATCTTTGCTCCATCATAAGTTACTCCCTTTGTCAATATCGCATAAAAGATCCTTAATGCTTTACATGCAACCGCTATAACTGACTGCATTTTCTTTAATGAATTCTTTCCCCTGGTTTGATAATACCTGTGTATTTCCTTAAATTCTGTATTCCTCGCAATCAATGATATGGCTGCTTCATACAGTACATATCTAAGGCGTTTTCTTCCTCTATAACTGATATGACTTTCACCTTTGTGTTTTCCTGAACTACACTCTACTATGGCATATCCTGCCAGTTTCTGAAGCTGTTTCGGATTATCAAATCGTTTGATATCTCCTACTTCTGCTACAAATCCACTTACTGTCTTCATTCCAATCCCTTTGATCTCCAACAGCTTATCGATATATGGAACTTCTGACAGTTTTTCTTCTATCAGCTCCATTAATTCTTCTTCCCGCTGATGATATATTTCATAATCATTCAGCAGTATCTTCAATTCAATCCTTGCGCTATCACAAGCTTCCTGACTTCCTATACTGTGCTCCGCAGCCGTTACCAGGGTCTTTGCCCTCTTTAGACCAGCTGCTCTTAACTTAGCATCCCGCCAGATCTGGTTAACTCCATCAACTCCCAATTTTACGATATCTTTCGGTAACGGTGCTACCTTCAAGATCATAAGACCACTCACAGCTCCCGGATTTTTATAAACGTCTTTTATTTCCGGGAAATAGATACTAAACCATCTTGCAATACGATTCTTGATCCTTGTGATTTCTTCCTGGGCTTGAAGCCTCAGATTTGATAAGCTTCGGATCTCTGCATAAACACCTGTTGGTATATATGGATACGAAAACCTTCCTTCATTTACCAGTGCCGCAATCGTTTTGGGATCCTTACGGTCATTTTTGTTTGGATTATTATCATCCAGCTCTTTTGATTTTTTTACATGATGTGGATTCACATGAACTGGTTTCATTCCGTTGTCCTGCAGGTATGCTCCTAGATTGAACCAATAATGTCCTGTTGGCTCCATCCCAGGAATCACAACATCTTTTCCATATTTCTCTGCCAGTTCCTCCATCCATACTTTAAATGTCACAAATCCTGCTTCATTATTACTGAATTCCAATGGCTTTTTTGAATACTCATAATTACGCCAATCGAAGGCTCTTGCATAGTGTGTTTCACTTCCTACATCAATTCCAACTATCAATGTTTTTTCCGTAATAGATTCAATTTTTGCGTTCTGTGTGTTATACTTCATTTCAGATACCTCTCTGTTTAATAAGATTTTTTACTAACCCGCAAAGTCAGTAATCTTATTTTACACTGAGGTATTTTTTTCTCAACCTTCTTTCTTAGAATTCCCTATATTTGAATTATACAGGAAGCTCCTTGAATCAATTTTCTATAATATGAAAAAACTTCGTGCTCTTATCTATATTGATTATGATAGCACGAAATTTTAGTCGTCTCAACTTATATTGATTACATGAAATGAAAAAACCCCTGCTCATAACATACATAAAATATACGTTACGATCAAGTGTCTTTTCATACAGTGATTATATATAGAATTTCTTCTATCCTAGTTGTTTACTGCAACATGTTTTGCCTGATCTGAATTGCAAACTTCTTCATCAACCAGAC
>ENA-OPMG01000292-OPMG01000292.1-human-gut-metagenome-genome-assembly--contig:-NODE-292-length-36552-cov-3.942790_pt1 | contig 36552 bp, 33 predicted proteins | sample MGYA00241522_ERZ501741 | MGnify/ENA primary metagenome ERZ501741 (study PRJEB25962, sample SAMEA2042616) | human gut metagenome | biome: human gut; feature: human-associated habitat; material: faeces...
AAGTAGATTGCCTTGTTTCTACCGATAATGAAAATTTTACCTACAACAAACATGTCAATCGGCTCTCCAATGTTCAGGAGCAGAAAATGATAGAAAAGGCCATCAATCGTGGCGTTTCCATTGAACGTCTGGCACGGGTTCTAAATATGAATCCCGAAAACATCCGCCAGAAGAAAAATCTACTGAAAGGCATTTGCGAAGAAGTCGTGGAGATGCTGAAAGATAAAATTGTGAGTTCCAAGGTGTTTTATTATTTGGCCAGAATGAAACCGGAGCGCCAGATTGAAGCGACTAAGATTATGGTTGAAAGTAAAACGTTTACTACCTCATTTGCCCGTTCCATCTGGCTTGCTACGTCTGATGAACAGCTTGCCATTCCCCGCCGCAGACAAAAATCAATAGTTATGGATTTCAGCCATTTTACCAAACTGGAGGAGGAAATTAACCGGTTGCACGGCGAATATGAGGAAATTGAGGAAAATTACGGCCTAAATGTCCTAAATTTTACACTGGTCAAAGGATATGTCAAAACTTTGGTGATGAATCCGCGTGTCAACCGCTATCTCAGGATCAATAATCCCGATATTCTGGAACATCTGGAAAGCATTGTAGATATTGATAATCTTAATCCCGAGGAATGACTTTACCAAAAGTGAGATAAAAAATCCATTTTACTTTTTTAATCGTGGCGATATTTTACAAATATTCGCAGTATTTTGTTTATATTTAAAGAATGTTTGCAGTTTTAGCTTGAATAATTAAAAAAGTTTGCATAAAATAAAATGTAAGGAGATTGCCATGAATACAGATGCTTTGCCGACATTCATTTTATCAACGAAAGAAAATTCCTACAAAATATCCCGCTGGCAAGAACGAGGATTAGTCCGTAAAATTACCGCTAATCTTTACACCTCAAATATGCACGATGATCTTGATGCTTTTATTCATCGCCGTCTTTTTGAACTTGTTGGTCTCGTTTACCCTGGAGCAATCATCGCAGACCGCTCAGCTTTTGAAATGTCGCCCACTACCGGAAACGAACTGTTCATTATTTCCGACAAAACTAAAATCTCAACTTTCGGTAAATATACGGTGTATCCGCGCAAAGGTGCAGCACCGCTGCCGGATGATATTCCGTTTATGCAAAATCTTTATCAACCTTCAGCTGCTCGCAAATTTTTAGAAAATGTCAAAACCTCCCGACGCTATTCTAGCCGTAGTCCGCGTTATCTCAGCAAAAAAGAGCTTGAAGAAAAATTAGAAAATTATCTTTGTACTTATCGTGAAGAAGGCTTTAACCACCTGCGTGATCAAATGCGTGCCATTGCTCATGCTCTAAGGTTGGAAAAAGAGTTTCTTATTATCAATGACATCATGGGAGCCATGCTAGGCACCAGAGAGGCTCAGCTTAGTTCTGAAGTTGCTCAAGCTCGTCGCAGTGGCGATGCTTTTGATTCCAAACGTAGTATTTTGTTTACTCGTTTGTTCGAAGGATTATCCGCTACGGCTCCGATTTTCCGTCAATCGACAGACAATAGCAACTCTGTTTTATGTTTTTATGAAGCTTATTTCTCCAACTATATTGAAGGAACTAAGTTCACAATAGAAGAAGCAAGAGATATCGTATTTAACAATAAAATTCCCCAACATCGTCCTGATGATGCACATGATATTTCTGGGACTTATAATGTGTTGGCGGATATGACTGAAATGCGAAAAACACCGGTCACTTTTGACGATTTTCTTGCCTTATTAAGCAACCGCCATAAAATTATCATGGCTGGCCGTCCCAGTGTTCAGCCCGGTTGTTTCAAAACCAAAAGCAATCAGGCAGGTACCACGCTTTTTGTTGATCCGCAATTAATTGAAGGTACTTTGTATAAAGGCTTTGAATTGTATAAAAGGCTTGATAACGCTTTCAGTCGTGCAGTTTTTATGATGTTTATGGTCTCAGAAGTTCATCCGTTTAACGATGGTAATGGTCGCCTGTCGCGTATTATGATGAATGCAGAACTGATTGCTGCCGGAGAGCAGCGAATAATTATTCCTACTGTCTTTCGGCAAAACTATCTGCAATCGTTGAAGGCTCTTTCGCATAATTCTATAACCGATGCTTTTATCAAAACATTGGATTTTGCACAAAGATATACCGGAATGATTGATTGGTCAGATATTACCCGTGCAACGGATATGCTTCAAGAAACCAATGCTTTTGTTGACAGTAGCGAAGATGAAAATGCCCGGTTAAAACTTCCGGGAAAGTTTTAATTTAATAAAGCAACCTCACTTGCATATATTAGGCAAATGTTTGCAGTTTTGTATTTACATTCTATGAATGTTTGCAATTTTGTATTTAAATACAGCAAATGTTTGCACTAAAATTTCCTCCGCATCGTAAAAAGTTCCTGCCGAAGCTTTTGGTTTCCGTATGAAGTTTAATGATCTTCGTTAAATAAAAACAGTAAAAATATTCTAACAGATTGACATTTTAATTTATTTATGATAAAGCGTACTCATGCTTGTTGGTAAGCATGGTCATTCGCCCAAAGATTTATTCATCCAACTTCAAAAGAAATAATAACAACCTTTAGTTAATTGTCAGTTGTTAGCTTGCGAATGCGTATATTTGATGATTAGCTATATTTAAAGGAGTTATTTTATGACTTTTGAACGTTATGCAGAAAATCTATTAACAGATTTCAATACAAGAAAATTAGATGAAAATGGAGATATCTATACATATACTCCTAAGTATTTTGATATCGCAGAAATATTTCTTTCCTATGACATTTATGACGATGATGAAAATTTTCACTTTGATATTAAAGATGCCAGAAATTTAATATCTATTATATTAGATGATTCTTGGGACAATATTACCGATGCTAATAAACATAAAAAGGAAATATATGAGTTAAAATTAGGAAGCTACAAAATTAATTCTCAATATGATATTAACGATTTTGACACAGCAACTTTCTGGATAGAACGTACAGAAAAAGATAATAATATCATTCTAGATGATGAAGAAAAACTTAAATTATATAATTATTATTTGTTTGAGAGTAAAGATATTCTAAGCGAAGATATAAATGATTTGCCATCTGATGATATTCCCCAAAAATCTAGCCAAACAACTGTTGATTATTTTAAACAACAAGCAAAATCTTTCTTAAAAGATTATAATTTAATGAAAGAAAATGGTTTTGATCAATCAAAAATAAATTTTACAGAACCTCAAGAACATTTTGATGTAATAAATGTATTGACTAAAGCAAATAAAACCCCAAATGATAATTTGACATTAATGAATGCCCAACATATTCTTGCAAAAATTTGTGACTTTAAAAACTGGGATGATTTTTTACATTCTTCAAAATCAAAGCAAGAAATAGGCGCTTTAAAATTGAATTGTTATAGAATTGGCATGGATCCTAATATTATAGCTTCAGCTGAAATGTTAGTAGTGCATGAGTTATCTGCTGACTTTGTTGATGATAAGGGAAATGAGAATTATACAGATGATGATGAATTAGCTATATGGGAGCATGTAATGAGGAGATTATTATTTTAATTGTAATCACTTTTTGTTAACCATTAAGTAGTAAAGCCGCCGAGAGCGGCTTTACTCATATATATAATTATATTTTACAAATCCTGATCAATTAGCAGTTTTGTAAAGTATATTTTACAAAAAAGTCTTTGGACTGTTTGCAGAATTTAAGGAAATCAATAGTATGTTGAAGCATTTGATTTTCTTCAATGTTACTAAGATTTTCTTGATGGAGACGCTTGTCTTGATAATATTTTCTCATCTTCCATCTTCTACCTCTCTTTCAAACTTTCGTTAAGATATTTCATGACCGGGGAGAGGAGATATTCGATGACGCGGCGTTTGCCGGTTTTTATTTCCGCCGTCACGCTCATGCCAGGCTTGAGCTGAATAATCTGTCCATCGGCTTTGATTTTGTTATCCAAGAGCGTTAGTCGGGCGTTAAATACCAGTCCAAGCTTTTCGTCCTGTATCGCATCGCCGGAGATATTGCGGACTTTGCCTTTAATTGTACCATATTTGGTGAACGGGAAGCTGTCGATTTTGATTTCCACGTCCTGTTCCGGCCGCACAAAGCCGATGTCTTTGTTCAAAATCTGCACTTCGACCTCGAGTTTATAATCTTTCGGCACAAGGTTCATAATCGGCTTGGCAGTTTCAACCACGCCGCCTTTGGTATGATAAACCAGCTGCTGAACATAGCCCGAAAGCGGCGCTTTAACGATGGTGCGTTTCAAAGCTTCCTGATATTTAATCAGTTCCTGCTGATAAGACGCCAGTTTTTCGCGGCTTTCGGTCAACTCCTGCATAATGTTCTTGTCAAACTCGGCCAGATATTGCCGCTGTTCTTTTTTGAGCGCTTCAATATTCGCTTCGGTTTCCGCCATTTTTTTGGCCTGTACGTTGCGCTGTTCCTGCAAATTGGTTAATTCTTCTTCCTGCTCCAGAAAAGTCAGCCGCGCCAAAAGCTTCTTATCCACGAGGATTTTCTTTTTCTCAATCCGCTCCTGCACACTCGGCAGCAGTTTCTCAATACGGGTCAAATCAGCCTGAATGGTGTCTTTTTCTTTCTCAGCCTTGGTAATCTGCCCGTTCAGGACTTCAATCTTGGCCGCTTTCTCGGTCATCTGGCTTTTAAGCAAATCCGTGTGCATTTTAATTAAATATTCGTCAATATCCGGATTATAGCTGAAATTCTTCTCCGGATCGTCCGATAACAGGGCTTTCAGTCTTGAAATCGCGATTTCCAAAGCTTCCATTTCGTTTTCCACCCGATTAATGTTCGCCAGAACCTCGGTCTGGTTAAATTTAATCAGGTCTTGCCCTTCTTTGACATATTGCCCTTCCTGAACATAGATTTCCTCAATCTCGCTGTCGGTCAGGGTCTGGATGGTCTTGATGTTTGAGGCAGGCATCAGTTTTCCGGCCGAGGTAGCAATAATGTCGATTTTGCCTAAGATTGACCACAAAATCAGCACTGTAAACATCAGCATGATGACGTATGTCAACAACCGCGCGGCATGTGACGGCGGCATCTCGGTCACTTCCAACACCGCCGGCAGAAATTCTTTTTCATGCTCGTTCATACCCTTAACTTTGCTGCCCTTAGTCGCTTTCTCTTGTAATAAAGCCAATTTTGCGATTGTCCAATAGCGGGAAAGCTCGTTTTTAATACCTTCCCACCAGTCACACAGATTCTCAAATTTTTCTCGCATATTCCACCTCTACTCAGCAGCAACCTCGTTTGGCACAATCGGTGCGGTTTGGCTGTTCCACAGATAAGCATAGCGCCCGCCGCGTTTCAAAAGCTCCTCATGGGTGCCGGTTTCGGTAATCTCGCCTTTTTCAATGGTAATAATCTGGTCGCATTCCCGCACGGTCGAGAGCCGGTGCGCAATCATAAACACCGTCCGCCCTTTACAGATTGATGCCATATTCTGCTGGATAATCCGTTCGGATTCATAATCAAGCGCCGAGGTCGCCTCGTCAAAAATCAAAATCCGCGGATTGTTGACCAAAGCGCGAGCAATCGCAATCCGCTGCCGCTGTCCGCCGGATAACGATGAGCCGCGTTCCTCAATAATCGTGTCATAGCCGTCCGGCAGTTCGGTAATAAAATCGTGCGCGCCGGCCAGCTTGGCTGCGGCAATAATCCTGTCCATGGATATTGCCGGATTGGTCAGGGCGATATTTTCCCGCACACTCTTGTTAAATAAGTAGTTCTCCTGCAAAACGACACCGATTTGCCGCCTTAACCATGCCGTATCAACGGTGGAAATGTCAATCCCGTCAATCAGCACTTTGCCGGATTCCGGAATATACAGACGCTGAATCAGCTTGGTGACGGTCGATTTGCCCGAACCGCTCGGCCCGACAAAACCGATTTTCTGTCCGGCCTTGACTTTGAAACTCATCTTTTTGAGAATTTCCGGCCCGTTCGGTACATAGCGGAAAGTAATGTCCTTAAATTCCACGTCGCCTTTAATCTCCGGCATCGAACCTTTGGACAGGGTTTCGGTATTTTCGGCCGGATTATTAAGAATGTCAGACAGCTTTTCAATAGAGATTTTAGCCTGCTGGAAATTCTGCCACAACTGCGCCAAGCGCAAAATCGGCTGTGTTACGCGACCGGATAACATGTTAAAGGCAATCAGCTGTCCGACCGACAGCTCGCCTTTCATCACCAAACTGGCTCCAATCCACAAAGTCAGCGCCATGGTGATTTTCTGCACCAGCTGCACGAGTTGTCCTGCAATATTGTTAATATGCGATGCTCTGAAAGAAGACCCGACATAAGCCGCCAACTGCTGTTCCCAACGACGCTGCATCTGCGGCTCGACGGCTAAAGACTTAACCGTCTCCACGCCCGAAACCGCTTCCACCAGAAAACACTGGTTTTCTGCCCCGCGGCGAAACCGCTCATCAATCCGCGAGCGCAAAATCGGGGTAAAAAACAAGGACAGCAAAACATAAAAAGGAATGGAGAGCAAAACCAACAGCGTCAAGGTCTTGGAATAAAAGAACATTACCGTAAAAAAGATAATGGTAAAAAAGAAGTCAATAATCAGGGTTAAGGTCGAACCGGTCAGAAAATTGCGGATATTCTCCAACTCATGCACCCGCGCCCCCGTGTCGCCGCCCCGCCGCACCCCAAAATAAGACAGCGGCAGCCGAATGAGATGCTTAAACAAACTCGCCCCCAACTCCACATCCACGCGGGTGGTGGTATGCGAGAAGGTATAAGTCCGCAGCCCGCCGAGCAGGGTCTCAAAAATCCCGATGCAGATTAGCGCCACCATCAACACGTCAAGGCTGGAGAGCCCGCGGTTAACCAGCACTTTGTCAATCACCACCTGAAACAACAGCGGCGACACCAGCGCAAACAGCTGTAAAAAGAACGAGGCCAGAATAACCTCGCCGAACAGCCTGCGATATTTGACCACCGCGGGAATAAACCATGAAATGTCAAACTTGCGGTTTTTGCCGTTGATAAACTCACGGCAGGTCATCATTAAGAGCCTGCCGTTCCATCTGTTCATAAATTCTTCTTTGTTCAAAACCTCGGGGTGGTTGCCTTTGGCGGGGTCTTGAATCAAAACCTTATCCTCAGCAACTTTGCCGATAATAAAATAAGTATTGTCTTTGCTCTGGGCGATTGCCGGCAGCGCCGTCTTGTCCAACCGCTCCCACTTGGTCTCGACAAAGCGGGCTTTGAAAGAAAATTCCTTTGCCAACTGCAGCAGTTCATATTCTTCAAAATGCGAATTCTGCCGGTCATATTTATGCTTGATTTGGTCAATAGAGATTGGCTTTTCAAAGAAATTCGCCATAATCGCAAAACAGGCCAGTCCGGTGTCAAGAGTTTGGGAAGAATTTTTAAGTGTCATAAATTTGCTCACTATCCCGTGGGTTGTAATAATTCTGTAGCAAATCTTAATACGAAAGAAAATAAAAAGCAAAGAAAATTTTTAATCAATATTAACAGAAAATTAAAAATAAAGAAAAATATTGATTTTATACACAAGTTTCAAATTAGCATAACTCTTAAATTTTTTAGGTTTTGACTTAGAACAATCTAAGAACAGTAGCAAAATAAAAATTTTGCACTTGCATAATTAAATCTAAAGATGGAGAATAAGGGCATCTTAATCTCGTTAAGAGTGAGGGAAAATGAATAATTATAGTGAACAATCCGAAATCGGATTTCTTTCCGGACTACTTCCATCTTTCAAATTCTTAGATGTTTCTTTTCATGCGCTCTGCTTAAAATTTCCTTTCTCTCAATTCTTTTTCCTTATTTTCACGTTTTGTTATCTGCTTTTAAGCTATGCTTCCCAAAGTGCTAATTTAATTTTCACCGTTGGAGGTGCTTATGAACAAGATTAAACAGACTATAGAAAAGTCAACTAATTCATTGGATAAAAAGGTTAAACAGAAAATAACAACTTCCATATATGGAACAAGAATTTATCTATTTTTTCTTACCATAATAAATTTTATTTGGTTATATTGTATGGATGTGAAAATTAATCTTTTTTCTATTATCTCAGCATGTATTATATTATTATTTCTCTTTTTTTTATATAGAAAAAATGGAAAAGAATATATGTTGGAAATAGTTCACAGTAATTTGTTTTTTTCTCTATTTTTTTTAGTTTTTCCCTTTTCCTTTTTAACTTTAATTGCCGCGGCAGCAAAAGATTTTTTTCTTCGCGATTTTATTATATGGTGCAGTTTTGCATCAGTTTCTGTATTTGTTTTCTCTGCATTAGGTGGGCTTATCATCTCATTTTTTCCAAACAAAGAAGTAAATATCCAAATTCCAATAGCTTTGGGGACAAGAATCAAAACAATTTTAATTATGTTCTTAATTTTATTGGTATTTAATTCCTTATTTTTACGCTATTTTTTACGATGAAAGGATATTATAATGACAACATATGAACTTAGAATACATGCTCGCGATGTAACTATAACGGAAAGTGGAAATGTTGATATTGGGAACCATACAGGTTATGATCTTATTTAATTTTTTCCATGTGAGGTTCTACTATGAATAAAATTGGTGTTGCTATTAGTCACAGAAGTATAAAATTACTCAAATATATATTTTCTCTATATATAATTTTTATTACATTATTGGCAAGTGCATTATATATTTTTAGTACAATAACAAACTGGTTTTCATTAAAAGGCGGAATTTGTGATATAATAATGTACTATTGGATTTATCCTATCTGTATATTATCTGGGGTATTTATAAAAATATATACCAAGCAAAACAATAATAAAATAGTAAGTCACATAGTAAGTCACAAAACTTTATTTTCAACAATAATAGCTATAATTTTAAGCATTTTAATTTATATAGCAGGACATTGGATATTTATTTTTCTTTTCGAGAATGGTTATAAAAACTCACTTATATATTCATTTTTATTAAGTATATGTTTTATTGTTTCCATGAGATATTTCATCAAATTCTATAAAAAACATGGAAAAACAAATTTAGCACATGTTTTATACTCTCATGTATTTTACTCTATTCTGTTATTCATTCCCAATGCTTATACAACCCTAACATTTTCTACAGCAAAAGATAAAACTTTTGTAATCCTATTTATGAATTTAGCTATTTCATCGTCAATTTTATTGTTATTTTCGGCACTTTTAGGGGTGATTATGCTGTTTATTCCTAAAACAATAGAAACAACAAATAACCCAAGCAATATCCCCCAAAGTAGCTCGTTTTTTATACAGCTAATTGTTTATATGATGATTGCTTTTACATTGATTTTATCATTAAAAATAATTTAATTTAGACAGGAGGACACTATGGTTACCTATCAATTACGTATTCATTCCCGGGAAGTTTTCAATTCATCGTTAGGTTATCATACTGGTTATGATTTAATGAGGATGATTTCAAAACAATTCAATATTTAGCCTATGAAAGGTAGCTGGATATGTTAGTTTTATATATCTTGATAGCTGGGGTATTTTTATTATTAAATTTTCCAAATTTATTTAATGCGTTTTTATATTTTCCAATATTTTTAGGTTATTGGTTAATCGTGGCTTATCCTATATTTAATATATATAAAAAAATGGGAAAAAAATATATTCTTGAACTAATTCCTTGGAGTTTGTTTTTTTCACTTTTCTTTTTAATTTTGCCTAGCTTACTACCGGCAATCTTAAGTCAGGGAAAAAAGCCTAATATATGGGAAGATGTTACAATGTACTTATTGGGAAGTTCAATTTCTATTTTTGTTTCATCTGCTATAATGGGAATAATAATATCGCTAAAGAAAGAAAAAATAGAGAAAAATACAGTTTTTTCAATAAAATCAGCCCTAATATTTGTAATGAAATCATTTTTTATAACAATTGTATACAGTATGATTTTACAGTTTTTTTTATAAATTTTAAGTTGAAGGAGAATAACAATGGCAAAACAATATCAATTAAGAGTGCATGCTCGTGATGTTAATGTAAATTTATCTCCTGTTCCAGGTGGTACTGATATAGGAAATCATACAGGCTATGATCTTATAACTATTCATGAGGATGGTAGTAAAACGATCCAATATATTGATCTCTATACAAATTCTTCTTTAGATATAGGATTTTATATTAGTGCTCCAGTACCTGCCCAAGAATATACAATAACGGATGAAGATGGGAATAGCAGAACAATATTATGGGGAACACAAACGGCACATGATGGTACTATGCAGGCTACCACTGTTGAATATCTTACGGAATATAAAGTTTATACATCAACTATAATAGATGAAACAAATTCAACAGAAGCTTTTAAAGCCTTTAATAAAATAAAACTTGAAGCGACTTTTTTACAATCATTAAAAGATGAGTTAGTCTACAATCCCAAAACACGAAATTGTAACACCAGTACAAATTATTTTGCTCAGCAATATTTAAATGGTCGGAATGTTTTTGCCGGATTACCTTACGGAATATATATGGGATATTCGGATCCATTCTATGATCCTAACTCCACCTCAACTACAGATGTAACAATAAAAGCTGTCCGCAATATTATTGATAAGTACTACTCTTTAGTGGGTTCAAATGTTGATTTAAGCAATGTCAACTATGGTGTGGTCAATCAGTCTAATGCTTGGTACGCCAAGTTTACTACAGATGATTATAACTATGTTTTTGCAGGTAACGGAGAAGCTAATATTGTTGATTTGTATGGCGACAGCTTTATTTATGCCGATGCGGGAAATCATACAATAAATGCCGGAAATGGCAATGACGTCATTTATGGGCGTGAGGCAAATGTCATAGATGGTGGTGATGGCAATGATATTATTTATGCCGGAGATCAAACTTATGCAGCCCACTCCATCGGAGCTGGCGCTGGAGATGACTATATCTATGCTGGGCATGGTGGAGATGATGTCCGTGGTGGCAATGGCAATAATACCGTATATTTAGGTTCAGGAAGTGATAAATATACAGGCGGTGATGATATTGATATTGTAGATGGTGGTTCTAAAGATTTTATTTTTACAGATTCTGCTGATAGTAGTTTTGAATATACCTTATCAGCAGACTTATCTGAAGATATTAATGAGATTCATTTAGGCGGAGGTAACGACCAATACACAGGCGGTATTGGTATTGATAAGGTTTGGTCAGGCTCTGGAAATGATGAAATAAGTACAGGAGTTGGAAACGATATTGTTTATACCAATGATAGCAGTGATAAAAATGATAACAATAAGATATATCTTGGCGCAGGTTCTGACGAATTTTATGGAGGAGACGGTATTGATATTGTCAACGGAGGATCTGAAGATGCCGCAACCGACGAAAACACAATCAAACTCGGAGGCGGAAATGATGAGTACTATGGAGGATCTGGTGTTGACAAAGTTTGGGCCGGATCGGGCGATGATAACATAAATACAAGAGCCGGAGATGATGAAGTCTATACGACAGATGGTAGCAGTAATGATGAAAACACCATTGATTTAGGTGCCGGAAGCGATCACTTTGAAGGTGGTAACGGAAAAGATTTTGTTTATGGTGGCTATGATGATGCTTCAGGCGATATTAATACGGCCAATCTAGGCGGCGGTGACGACAGATATTATGGTAGTATTGGCAAAGACATCGTCCATGGCGGCGCCGATGATGATTATATTTGGGGTGAAGATGGAAATAACGAACTTTATGGTGATGCCGGTAATGATTATCTTTATGGTGGAGCAGATAATGACAAACTTTATGGAGGCACCGGCCGAGATTATTTCTATCCTGAAAAAGGTACAAATAGAATAGATTGTGGCACAGACAACAATACAGATGTTGTTATGATTAATAATGATGCCGGCGGGGTTGATACAATTTATAATGTATCTGCTCGAGATATCATTTCTTGCTCCGGCGGTTTCAATCTGGAAACTCTGCAACAGATAGGAAACGATGTTATTATATATGGCTATGGCGGAAATCAAGTAATATTCAAAAATGTGAAGCTACCAGAGGAAGATGAGCCGGAAAATCCTGATTCCAATATTCCTGCCGAAAATATGCCTGTTTTGTATCAGCCAGATGGTTCAGTTCTGCAATGGAATGGAGCTGGATATATAGATAGTGGAACAGAATTTCCTCCTTATGATGAAGAACCTGAAAATCCTGAAGATTTGCCAGATATTCCGATGCCAGAACCAAGTGAAGACGATAATCCCCCATTACCGCCCATTATCCCGGAAAAGCCGGAGGAACCGGAAGGCGGAACTGAGAAACCCCAAACGGATAATCCGCCGTCAATTCCAGAGGATACCAAGGGAGATATTGGCAAATTATGGGAAGATGCTGAAAATTCCCGCTCCCCTCTTGTTGTAGATTTAGACGGAGACGGCAAAATTGAAACCGTCAGTACCGATGGCAACGTCCATTTTGATTTTGATAGTAATCAAAAAATTGAAAACAGCGGCTGGATTGGCAAAAACGAAGGTTTCCTTGTTCGGGATATCAATGGTAATGGTCAGATTGATAACGGTATCGAAATGTTCGGTAACCATACCGTGCTTCAAAATGGTAAAAATGCCGTTAACGGTTTTGAAGCTCTTAAAGACCTCGATTCTAACGGTAATGGCAAATTTGATGCAGAAGATGATGCTTGGAGCCAAGTCAAAGTGTGGCGTGACGCCAATACTAATGGAATTGTAGATTCCGGAGAACTGCTAACCTTGGAACAAGCCGGAATCGAAAGTATCAATCTCAAATATGATTATCAAAAAGAAGCTGACGAAAACGGCAACCTCGAAATTCAGCAGGGAACATTTAACCGTACAGATGGAACAACAGGAAAAGTATCTGACGTGTGGTTTGATGTTGATGGTACCAATACCATTCTGAATGAAGATGATATTACAATTCCCGATGATATCAAAAATTTGCCGGATATTAAAGGCTGGGGAAATGTTTACTCTCTGCATGCAGCTATGGCTCTGGATGAAACAGGTACGCTCAAGTCGCTGGTCGGACAATATTTGGCGGCAACTGATGACAACACTAAAGATACGCTTTTAAATGACATTATTTATCATTGGGCTGGTGTCCAAGATATGGATCCTGTTGGTCGCAATCCATCTCAGGTATATGGAAATGTTTTAGGTGATGCCCGAAAATTAGAGGCTTTGGAAGAATTTATGGGCGAAGACTATCTTGGTACTTGGTGCTGGGGTGAACGGGAAACCAATCCACACGGACACGCCGCTCCGATGATTTTACAGGCCTTTGAACTTCTCAAAAATTATGTCGGTACAATTTTATCGGCAGACATGGCAAACAATCCCTATTTGCAGAAAATTATTTTAACCTATAATGCAGAAACCAAACATTGGGATGTCAATGTTGATCAGGCAGTCGCTTTGCTGCAGGAGGCTTTTGAGGCAGATGCGACAAATGGAAAAATAGAAATGCTGCAATTGTCAAATATATTGCGTTTCTATGATAATGCAGAAGATGTTATTGCGGCTTTCCAGGCCAAAGGTTCTGCTGATGGTACATTTTTTGAAACCGAATTACTTAATTTTGGTCACAATTCTGTCGGAAGTGCAGCCAATGATAACCTGTTCGGCACCGAAGGGAACGATTTGATGAATGGTTTGGCCGGCAATGATATCATCAAAGCAGCCGAAGGCGATGATACGGCTTTGGGCGGATCAGGAAATGACTATATTTATGGCGAAGATGGTGACGATGTATTAGATGGCGAAGAAGGAAACGATTATCTGTTTGGCGGCAATGGTAATGACACTCTAAAGGGTGGTGCCGGTGATGATGTTCTATCCGGCGGAAACGGAGCAGATATATATCTGTTTGAAAAAGGTTTTGGGAATGATTCCATTGACAATACACAAGATGATACGGCACCCAATGCCGATATCATTAAATTCGGAGAAGGAATCCTGCCGGAGAATGCCATTTTGCAACGCCAGGGATTCGATTTAATAATTTCTGTTTCCTATGAAGATGGGACAACGGATTCTGTTAGGGTTTTCAGCTACTTTGACAAACAGGGAACATCCAGCACGACAGTCAGTGCAATCCAATTTGCAGACGGAACATCTTGGGATTATGAATATGTCCTTGATCATTGGAACAGCTTGCCTGACATCAATGGTGGTGTGACTTTAGAAGGCAATAATGACGATAACAGGATTGATGGAACTGCCGCAAATGATATTCTTGGCGGCAATGGAGGGGATGATACAATCTACGGCAATGCTGGTAATGACTTCATCTATGGAGGTACAGGTAATGACCGGCTGGAAGGCGGAGCTGGCAACGATACCTATCTTTGGCATTTAGGGGACGGTTTAGATACTATTTATGATAATGCAAATCAAGATACTATCCAGTTTGGTGAAGGGATTGTTTGGGATTATCTAACATTCCGCAACTCCGGTAATGATCTGATCATTTTAGTTCACGAACAAGAAGATCAAGGAATTATTATTCAAAATTTCTTTTCTGGCCAAGATTACAAAATTGAAAAAATAAACTTTTTTGATGGTTCTTCAGTCAATCTGTCTGAAATTGGTTTGACCTTAAAGCAGTTGAAAACTGGAGAAAGTATCAAAGGTACCGAATTTGATGACATTATTTATGCCAATGGTGGCAATGATACTGTAAATGCTGGTATAGGAGATGATACTATATATGGAGAAGCAGGCTTTGACACATTATATGGAGAAAATGGAAATGATGTTTTAATTGGAGGTACAGGCAATGACCGCTTAGAGGGTGGTTTGGGAGACGATACTTATATTTATAATGTAGGCGATGGCCTTGATACAATTTACGATGATAATAGAGGAAATACGGACAACGATACCATTAAATTCGGAGAAGGAATATCATTCTCAGATATAACTTTCTCTCGTAAGGATAATAATTTAATTATGACTCTATTTAATGACATAACCCAAAGAGTAATAATTCAAAACTTTTTCAGCAGCTCATATTATCAAGTTGAGAAATTAGAATTTGCGGACGGTACTACTGTGCCATTAACAGAACGAGGGTTCGAATTCATTCAAAATGATGGGGCTGATAATGTTTCCGGCACCAACTATGACGACACAATATATGGCAAAGGCGGCAATGATACGATATACGGATACTCCGGCAACGACACGCTTATTGGCGGCAAAGGAAATGACCGCCTGGAAGGCAGTTACGGAGATGATACCTACATCTGGAACTTAGGAGACGGTTTTGACACGATCTATGATTACAATGGCGGAAACACGGATAATGACACCATTAAATTTGGCGAAGGTATTTCCTTTGAGGACTTGTCATTTGAAAGAGATGGCAATAGCTTAATCATCTATGTTAATAATGATAAGACGCAGGGAATTAAAATACAAGATTACTACTCAAGCTATTCTCAGGTTGAAAAGTTAGAGTTTGCCGATGGGACTATTGTAGAAACTTCATCTGTTTCTATAGTTGAACCAGAAGAACCAAGCGAAAACGCCGGACAGACAATCTCCGGTACAAGTGATGATGATATTTTAATCGGCAGTGACGGAGATGATACAATTAATGCCGAGGATGGTTATAATGATATTACGGGCGGCAAAGGAAACGATATTATCTCTGCCGGATATGACCGGGATACTTTCTATTACAACCTAGGCGACGGTTATGATAAGATTACAGATTTAGGAGGACGCGACCAAATCATCTTTGGGGACGGAATAAGTAAGGAAAACATTTCTTTTTACAGAAAAAATGATAATCTGATAATCTCAATCAACGACGATTTCTCACAAGGTATTGAAATCATAGATTTCTTTAGAAATAATGATAACCGAATAGAGAATATAAAATTTGCCGACAATTCAACATTGCGCCTAACTACAGGTTTAATTTTGAAAACAAATGAATTGGATGGTTCAATTACAGGTACTGTTGAAGACGATACATTAATAGGAAATATTGGGGAAAATAACCTGAATGGTTCATCAGGAGATGATATACTGAATGGAGGCAAAGGCAATGATACTCTTGATGGCGACGTCGGAAATGATACCTATATATGGAATTTAGGTGATGATATTGATACAATTCGAGATACAGCCGGATTAAATACTATCAAATTTGGAGAAAATATTTCGTTTGACGATTTAACATTTAAACAAGACGGTAATAATCTGAGACTGATTGTGAAAAATGATATTTCCCAAGGGATTATTATCCAAGATCACTTTTCTTCAAATAATATCAATAACAATTATCACCCCATCACTATTTTTGAATTTTCCGATGGTAGCAAATTTGATTTTAGAGAAAATAACATTACTCTCACCTATGATAACCGCGCTGAAACAATTACCGGTAATATTGGTGATAATATAATAGATGCTCAAGGCGGAGACGACACCATTACGACCTATGGGGGTGATGATATTATTAATGGTGGAGCCGGAGATGATGAAATTTCTTCCGGAAACGGAAATGATATCATAACTGGTGGTTCTGGAAATGATATCATTAACGGTGAAGCCGGAAATGATACTTACATTTGGAACCTTGGTGATGGTATGGATACAATAACGGATTCCAGTGGATTTGATAAAATCAAATTCGGAGAAGGTATTACATCTGCCAATTTATCATTTTTCAAACAAGGAAATAATTTACTTATATTTATCAATGATAACCATCAAGAAGGAATAATAATAAACAGATATTTTGAAGGTAGTTACAATATTGAACTCCTGGAATTTACAGACGGCTCATCCATAAATCTAAGTCAGTCTTTAGATATCAAGCTAGGTGATACCGGCGAATCCATTGATGGTACAATATATAACGATACAATAACCGGAGGAGATGGAAACGACACCATTAACGGAGGTAATGGTGATGATACTCTTTCAGGTGGGATCGGAGAAGATACCATGTCTGGCGGAGATGGTGCGGATATCATCTCTGGCGGAACAGGAGATGATACAATCGACGGAGGTGCCGGAAATGACACTTATATCTGGAACCTTGGTGACGGTATGGATACAATAACAGATTCGCAAGGAACAGATAAAATTGTGTTTGGCGAGGGCATTTCATATGATGACCTTTCATTTAGTCAAACGAATTCAGACTTATACATTAATGTTCAGAATATGCCCAACCAAGGACTTTTGATCAAAAATTATTTTGCTTCAGGAAATAGTAACCGTATTGAAACCTTGGAATTCAGCAACGGGAACCTCTTTGATCTGAGTAAAAATGCGTTAATATTAAAAGGAGATGGGACGGTCAATGGAACGATCTATGATGATTCTATAACAGGGAACAATAATGATGACACCATAACGGCAGGAGATGGCAATGATATTATCTACGGCAATGCTGGAAACGATAACATTGATGGCGGCAACGGGGATGATATAATCTATGGTGGCCAAGGATGTGATACATTAAAAGGAGGTTACGGAAACGATACATATGTATGGAATCTCGGCGATGATCTTGATACCATAGAAGATGATGCCGGTCAAAATACATTACTCTTTGGTAACGGTATAAGTTTCAATGATTTAGATTTTAATATGTTAGGCAATAATCTGTTGATTACCGTTAATGGCGACAAAAACCAAGGTGTACAAATCAATAATTTCTTAAATGAAAATGATTTATACAAAATAGAGTACCTCAAATTTAGTGACGGAACATCTATATACCTTCCAGATTTAAGCTTAAATATGGCCTATGGTGCAACAGATGATACTATAAACGGAACTTATAACGATGATACTATCATCGCCGGAAATGGTAATGACACCGTTAATGCCGGAGATGGTAATGACAGTATCTATGGAGGAAAAGGCAATGACGCCTTGAATGGAGGTAATGGCAGAGACAGTTATTACTACAATCTGGGTGACGGTTATGATACAATTACCGAGACCAGAGGAAATGACAAAATCATTTTTGGTGAAGGCATCTCCATAAATAACCTTTCTTTCCGACAAGATGGTTCAAATTTGGACATTTTAATAAATAATGATGTTTCTCAAGGAGTAACAGTCAAAGACTTCTATTCGGGAACTAATTATCAAGTAGAAACGCTCCAATTTGCTAATGGTTCAACGTTTAACCTGTCAACACAGGGAATAACACTGCAACAAACCGATGCTGACGACACTGTTAAAGGAACCTCTTATAATGATATCATTTACGGAAATGGCGGTCATGACACTATCAACGCCGGAGAAGGTAATGACACAATTGTTGGAGGTATCGGCAATGATATTCTTAATGGAGGAAACGGCGATGATACCTATATTTACAATTTAGGTGATGGCTTCGATACCATCACTGAATCCGGAGGCAATGATAAGATTGTCTTTGGTGAAGGTATCAGCCAAAGTGACCTGTCGTTTGAGAAAATAGGCAACGACCTGAAAATCTCCATCAATGGCAATGAAGTTAAGGGAATCCAGATAAATGACCATTTCCGTTATGACAGTTCCAAAGTCGAAACCATAGAGTTCCATGACGGTTCCACGCTTGATATCAGCAATGCTGATCAGCTGATACAGGCGATGAACAGCTTTAGCATCAGCAATTCGGCTTCGACAGATACCCTGTCTAATCCGACTGAGGATGTCAGTGATATGTATTCTCTGGCAGCCAGTCAGGATTTGACCAGAAAAGCAATCTAAATAAAGAAAGTATTTAAACGACAAAAAGCCCCCTACTCCGTAGAGCAGGGGGCTTTTTCAGGTGCAAAGGTCATCATAGACCAGATTGTTGCGGTCAATCTGGTCTATGGTTTCCTGAGTGTCATGGTCATAATCAGCAAAAATCGGTTCATAGATCTGGCAGAATTCAAGGTCGGCGATATTTGTCGTGCAGCCGCTTAATCCGCTCAGACTCAAAACGAGTATTGCGAGCCACGTTCGCTTGATGTATCGCATTGAGCTGTCCTTTCTGTTTAGTGTCGATTTGTTTAATTTTTTCATCTTTTCGGCCCAGCCAGTAAAGCAAAAGACCAACTCCGGCAATAATCCAGGCCTTAAATTTGTTTAAAAATTCCACCATAGTACCAGTCCTTTACATTAAAGTTGGGGCAAGACTTATACCGGCATAACTCATAATGTCCGAATACTTCTGAACCGGGGAAGAGTTTCCGATAGGAGCCGATAAGGTTTCTCAGCGAGACCAGCTGGGCCGGTGTAAACTCCCGGCGGCCAATCAGGCAAATGCCAATGCTGTTTTCATTATAACCTTTGCAATGAGCGCCGATCTGAGCCAGAGGACGTCCGTTTTCAATCGTTCCGTCCAATCTGATGACATGATGGTATCCGCAGCATTGCCAGCCGCGTTCCTTATGCCAGCGGTCAATATCTTTAATGGTAAAGTCTTTACCATCCGGAGTATCTGCACAATGAACAATGATTTTATCAATTTTTCTCAGTGCCATGATGACCTCCTTTGATTGTGTATCCATCAATTTTGATACCGGCCAAATCCCCGTTAAACGAGGCAGAAGCCTGTTCCAGGTCGAACTCAATAGCGTTCAAAACCGCATAAATACAGAGGTTGAGGTAATTGTAGTTGCCGTTGAACCGGGTCAGCATAAAGGTTAAAGCTTTAATATCTCCGGCCGAAACCTTGTTATAAGCCCGAATAATATGTTTGATTTTATCTTTGGCGATTCCTTGGAATTTGCACCAAGCCGTAAATTCCGCCTGCCATTTTTGACGGGTAGCATCCAGTTTGGATGTCTGATATTCAGACGAAGCAGCTGTGTCAACAGACAGCTTTTTCTGCTTAATGTCATCCAATTCCTGTTTTTTCCAAAGGTAATAGCTGCGCAGAATTTTTTCTGCCAATCGGTTGAACAGGATGTTTTTGGCGTAATCATCGGCAAAATGATGTTTGTTTCCGGAAAAAATAAGAATATCCTTTTCCCATTCCGAGAGCATCATTTTGGTGCTGTCAATCTTGCCGGTGAAAATGTTACAGGGGATTTTCACGATTTTTTTGATAAGCAGCAAGAAAACAGCGGCCATAAAAACCAAGATAAGCGTAAAGATTTTGTTATGTTCCATGAAGGCAAAGAAATACTGCCAAACATTGGCGTCCAGATTTGTAATATCCATGTTTAATCCTTTATAATTGCGTTGATTTGAGTGACGTATCCCGAACCGGAGAGCTCATGGGTGGCCGATTTGATGATCCATTCGCGGTTGGCTGCTTGGGTCAGGTTGGAGATTTTTATGATGCTTTCGGCACAGATTGCCGTATTTCCGGCAACTGTCAGCTCAAGCTCATAAATGCCGCGAATAAGCGCCGCCAGTTTTGATTTGGCAATCCGCATCGCGGTTGTCGCCGAAGCATAGGTATGCGGAACACAAAAGCAGGGCTTTCCTTTTCCTGTGCGAACCGTGTCAAGGATGCCCTTCTTCTTGTCGTGATACTTAACTTCGACGCTGTTGATTTTGTTGCGTTCGGCGATTCTTATCCGCCAGCTGTTAATGTCTGTAACGTCCAGTTCCGTGGTTGGCATCGGCTTTTCTTCCTTTTTCGGAGAAATCGCCGTGCCGATCGGAGCGACAATCAGCTTGCCGTCTGCGGGTTTAACGTAAGAGTCAACAGTTTGCGCAACACGATTGAGAAATGCAAGGTCGCTTTCCTCTGTCTGGTCAATATGGTCAACAATAATCCCCTCAAGTCTTGGCGAGACCAGAGGGGACAGTTTGTTTTCTTTGGCTATGGCAGCCACCATGTCTGGGAAGGCTATGTCATGCCATGATCGGCTTTTAGGACTGACAATGCTTCCCAGATTACTTTTCTCAAAAGTGTCAGAAGAGCGGGCCGTAATGCTGATTTGGTTCGGCGGCCCGGAAAGTTCGACTTCGTCGACCATAAATTTGCCCATTTTAACCAGCGCATCCACGTCATAGCCGAGATAGACTTCCAGTTCAGCCCCGCGTGCCGGAACTTCCACCTGATCGTCATGATTGTCTATGACAATTGTCGCCGCGTCAGACACAAAGCCGATTTCATCTGTGATTGAAAGCCGGATTAACCGTTCTTTAATCAGTTCAGTGACATTATCATTATTGGCAAGAATTTTAAAAACCGGCTGCATTACCATAACCTGACAGTTTGAGTTGATTTTTTGTCGTTAATTTCCGGCAACTGGATTTTCAGTCCGGCCGGCAGCACGGGCGGCTGAAATCCTAGAAAATCGTTGGCTTCCAGCACTTTTTCGACCGTGCCGTCCAGATGTCCGTAAAAGCGGTAGCAGATATCGTCCAAAACGTCGCCGTCTTTGGTATTGTAAATAATCATAAGTATTTCCCGACCTTTTGCACAATTCCCATAATGCCACGCTTCTTGCCATCGCCGTACTTCTTCAGATTTATGGTGAAGTCAATCCGCCGCGGCGTGCCGTCTTTAAAGAAAATCGTCTGATTCTCCTGTACGGAGGTGATACACCATTGCCCAAAAGCAAAGCCGTAGCCGGAAATCAGCATCAGCGGTTTACCTTGCATTGCCGACGTCCGCATCAGATTGAGCTGCCGGAGCCCGCCGAAAAGCTGCGGATAAATGATCCCGTCCAAGCTGATTGTCTCACTGCCGAACCCGGTAAACTGCAGAGACGGATTGGTGTTAATACGCTCCAATTCCGCCCATTTGTACTCATTTTGCCGTTTCAAAGTCTGATACGAAGCATTTTTAAGGCAAAACCGGTAAGCTCCGAGCAGCATCATATTGTCAATCGGTATTGATGTTTTCAGACGTCCGGTTTCGTTCAGAATTGCCCCGACGACGCTTAAATCTACATTAACCATAGTTTAATGCCCTTTTTCTGCTTGCCATTTGGCGTTCTCGCTCATCCATCACGCGGCCGACTTCTCTGGCCAACATCGCTTCGTCCATGCCTTTGGCCGCGTTGACTGTGATATTGTTATGAACCGTCGTCCGGGCAGAATTGTCGTTGGCAATTGCCGTCTTAACCTTGCTGTTGAGCGGATCGATATTTTTTCCGACATCCGCAACAACGGCCTGACCGACTTCAGGCTGGCGTGCTGTCGCAGGGACAGCCTTTTTGTCATCATCACTGCCAAACAGCTTGTTCCATACGCTTCCGACTGCCTGTTTCAATTTGGCAATCGGCTCGGTAACTTTTTTGATTTTTTCCCATACTTTCTGCGCTCCAGCAGAAATTCCTTCCCAGAGATTTACAAAAAATGCCTTAATCGGCTCCCAATATTTAATAATAAGAAAAGCTCCGACAGCTATTGCTGTAATCGCCAAACCAATCGGATTTAAAAGTAAAGCCCGCCCCAAAAGTTTAACTCCCGTAACTGCCGCCGGAATAGCGCCTTTGACCAGTGTCCAGAGTGTCATTCCAAACTGTTTGAAGCCGCTTGCCAAAGCAATGGCTTTGTTTTTCAGCATTTGAGTCCATAAAAATCCCAAAAATGTCTTGAGTTTAAGGGCGACACTTGCTGCGGAAAGCCAAGCCCCTCGCACAAATGTAAAGGCGTATCCAACTGCAATTGCAGAAATTTTAAGACTGATTAAGCCTATAACGGTATAACCAATAGCTTTGCTTAGCTGAGGATGCTGTTCAGCCAGGGTACTAAGCTGATTTGCCCAGCCTGCGCCGTATCGCATAATTTCCGCTAACTGCGGCAAAAGTACAGAACCGAATGAAATGGCAATGCTTTCAGCGGCAGATAAAAATTCTTTATATGCGCCGATTGTTGTATTTTGCATTCGTTCAGCCATTTGCTGAGCTGCACCATCGGCATTCTTAACCTTAGTCAGGACCTCATCCAAACGTCCGGTCTGAATATGGTTAAAAATAGCCAATGCACCGGCAGAAGCTCTGTCGCCGAATACCGCTTTGACCGTTGACAGCTTTTCCTGATCGCTTGCATCTTTGAGAACGGCCCCCATATCTTTGAAGATATCAATCATAGAGCGCATATTGCCCTTATCATCAAAGATTTTAACGCCCATTTGTTTCAAATGAGCTTGAGTGAAAGCGGCTTGTTTGGCGACATCGGGCATTTCCTCTGCCGTCAAATGGAGTTCATTCCTCATTTTTTCTAAGGCTTTTGCCCCTTTGCCGACCGGAGCCGCCAATCGCAGATAGGCGGCACGGAGCATAGTACCTGACATCGTCGCCTGAATACCTGCATCGCCGAGCACGCCGGCCAGAGCTGCGGTTTCTTCCAATGTGCCGCCTCCGGCTGCCGCTGCCGGAGCAGCATATTTCATGGTTTCTCCCAGCATTTCAACATTCACGTTTGTCGTTCGTGAAGTTTGGGCTAAAACATCAGCTACTCTGGTTGTTTCTTCAGCTTTGAGATTGAATCCGGTCAAGATATTGGAGGCAATATCTGCAGTTCTGCCCAGATCCATATTTCCGGCAATTGCTAGATTAAGTGCTGCCGGAGATGCTTTCAGGATCTGTTCTGTATTGAAGCCTGCCATACCTAGAAACTGCATGGCCTCCGCAGCTTGAGCCGAGGTATATTGCGTTGTCCGGCCAAGCTCTCTGGCTTTATCGGATAATTTTTTGAACCCCTCACTGTCGGCAGCTTCATTAGTAATTGCGCCAACTTTAGCCATAGCATATTCAAAATCAACCGCCGGTTTCAAAGCCCCATACATAGTAGAACCTAAAGCCACAGCATCGAACATCTGTCCGCGCAAGTCGGCACGCTTGGTTTTATTGACAGCCTTGGCATTTTCAATATTTTGAATTTGCTGTTGCTGTCTTCTAAGCGTATTGAGGGATCGATTTAGCGAAGATGTTTCTGCAGATAAATTCCGGGTATCAATACCAGCCTGCCGCAACGCGATTCCCATGTCACGCGTCTGACGTCCTACCGTTTGGAAGGTTGTTTTAGCCTTGTCAAAGTTTCTTTCAGCCTTTTTAATATCCTGAGACAGGCTTTTAGTCGGAGCTCCGACTGTATTCATCTCCTGTTTGAGGCGGTTCAGCCGTTCCCGTGCCTCTTTATAAGCCTGTCCGACTTGGTTCAAAGCACGGGATTGCTGTTTGTAGGCCTCAATTTGCGCCGCTTTTCCCTCTACGCTCTTTATCGTCGCTCCGAGTTTGGAGAGCTGTTTATCGGCAGTGGTAAAAGAATTTTTGAATGTACTGCCAAGTTTGGCTCCGATTAAGATTGATACTGCGGCTCTGGTATCAGCCATTATTTATACTTTCATAAAATTTAACGGCTTTTTCATACCAGCCGACAAAATCTTCCTCGTCCAAGTCCAAAATCTCGGACAAAGACCAGTGAGTAATGTGTGAGAGGGTTATTACGGCTTCTTGGAGGTCGCCCTTTATTTGAAAAAATCCAAATAAGCCCGCTGCAGAGCCTGATAGTCTTTCTCATCCAGCTCTTGCAGAACTTCAGGTGCTACTTCACAAAGATTCGATAAAAGTCTGATTTCGCGTTCTTCATCACTCAGATTGAGCTTCGAAACCGCCAAACGGTCTTTGACTTTTGAACGGCGGATATTTAAGGATTGATAAACGGTTCCGTTTACGGTAACCGGAAACAGAAGTTCTAATTTTGTTGTATTTTCCATGATTAAATTCCCAATGCATCTCTGATTTCAGACATAACGTCGGTACCGTTGATTTTTCGGATCATGTTATCGACGTCGATTTCAATAACATCGCTGTTGTTGATGTTGAGTTTGTAGTAGCGACAGGAAACGGAAGCACTTAAGGTACCTTTGTCTCCGGCTTTGAATTTGCCGAAGTCAAGTTCCTTGTACATGCCGCGCAGGCTGATAACCATTGGAGTGACCGAATTGTCATCACACAAAGCGCCGCGGAGCGTGACTTGCACCGCATTTCCGTCAACCAAACCGAAGAGTTTCATCAGTTCCGCGTCAAAATCGACCAGTGTAAACTGACATTCCATTTTTTCCATGCCCAAGTCGATATCGATCGGAGCATCCATCCCGCCGCCGCGGAATTCTTCGGTTTTGATTGTAAGTTTCGGCGGCGTGACTTCTTCCGCTTTTCCGGCATAGCCTCGGCCATCAACGAAAAGCGAAAAGTTTTTTAAGACTTTTGCTGTCATGATTTTCTCCGTTATTTGAAGATTTCCTCAAGATAGTCGTTAACCATCCGTGAGCGGAAAGTTATGTGTTCTGCCGGATACGGCGGGGTAAAGTCAAAATCAAAGGTCACTTTGCCCTGTTCAACCTGATCCGGCGTGTTGATGCTTGAGTCCGCCCAACATTTGCCATCTATAATGGCTCCGATGTTTTTAAGGTACCGGAGATAATTGTTGACACCTTCGCAGACGTCTTCGACGTAGGTTTTGGTAATATTGCGATCCACCGCCCACAAATGTTCTTTCTGCAAGCTGTCATTTATCATATCGGCAGTCCGCCGGACGGAAAGAAACGCCCATTTTTCGTCAGCGGAGGCCGTTCGGTTACCCCAGAGGCGGAAACCGTCTTCCTGAATGATTGTCGCAACTTTGTTTTCGTTTAAAAAGTTAGCTTTGCAGCTTGTATCGCCTAAAGCAAAGTCAATCGGTTTGGATATCCCAATGATGCCGTTGATGGTCGTATTGGAGGGAGACCACCAGAAACCACGCTCGTTATCGGATTTAGCCAACAACCCGGCAACTGCCGCAGAAGACGGAAAACTGACGATCTGATCGTTTTCGTCTTGGATTTTGACCCACGGATAAACGCTGTAAACACGGGCAGAACCAAAACATTTCTGATATTTGATTGCATCCTGCTCGCTGCCGTCCGGACAATCGGCGATAATGACGGCTTTCAACCGTTCGGCAATTCCCAGAAGTTCGGAAACAACAGGATTTGCTAGTGTTTCGCCGTCATCATCCGGCTGATCATGTGTAAATCCGGGAGCTATCAGGATTCTGGGCTGAACGCTAACTTCGGTCTGAGCGGCTAAGAGGCAATTGACGCCGCGATATGTTCCATCGGCGTTAGCCCCGCCCACAACATCGCTGGATTTGATTTTAGAGGTATCCAGATATTTGTAGCTTACCATCAGAGCTTCTTTTTCCGGAATAGTCGATTCTCCGGTTTGGGTAAGAATTCCATTAAAGGCATCTAATGTATAGTCGGTAGTTTCCGTGTAAGTAACGCTTTCATCGGCCTTTTTGACGACGACATCCGATACAATCTTATGATCAAGGACGATTTCTCCGTAATCATCAAATTTTACATTGTCCTGTTTGATATCAGATTTTTGTTCAGAATTTGTTTTATCAGCAACATTGATGACAACGACCATTGCACCGGTCTGATCAAAAATCTGATCCAACGCGCGGGGAATAGTGAAGCCGTCAACATGGCTTCCGAAGTACTTAACGGCTTCGGTAGGAGAACCGTTGATGAGGATCGGTGTATTGACCGGCCCTTGCGGTGCTGTGCCGACAAGCCCGATGACGGATGATTTGACCGTTTTAATAGCCCTCGCGCCGTCGTCAATCTCGATGACTTCAACACCGTGTAAATACTGATCCGGCATATTTTTTCCTTTCATAAAAAATAAGAGAGCTGAATTTCAGCTCTCTTTTGTGTCCTATTTAACAAATTGTATTTTGATATATCCGGCAGTTCCGGACAAACCGCTGGTACCAGCGCGGATATTTCCTCCAGCTCCAAACCCGTTTCCTAAAATAGAAACTGTAGATTGAGCCTTTCCGTTTGTTTTGATTTTCGTGGAAATAATCTTCAATTTGGAGGAAACTGTTATTGTTCCACCAGCTCCATTATTGGCATAAGCTCCATCTCCTGTACCGCCACCGCCATTTCCACCACCGAGAGTTAGTAGAGTAATATTGTTTAATACAATTGTCGTAGCGGTGCCATTTGAACCGGGACTGGCATTTCGTCCGGAACCATTTCCCGCGTTACCGGGAGTACCGACAGTTATTTTCAGAACACCTTTTTCTAATTGTACAATTCCCTTAAATGCAGCAGCAGAACCTCCGACCTGACCATACCAGGCGTGTTTTCCGGCCGAGCCGCCACCGCCGCCACCAGCACCGGAGCCAGTAACTTCAAACTGAGCTTTTTTGATTTCGAAAGTATATGTTCCGGGGGTAGAACTTTCAAAGACGACAAAATCTTTAGGATATATTTTATTTCCGGCACCCAGAGGCGTGATTTTGGTTTTAATCGTCATGTCCACATTCCCTGTAAGCTGCCTACCCAAGAAGCGCCATTATCAAAGGAACGGAAAGCCAGCAGATAATTTCCGGCTTCGTCAAACTCTGCCACCTCATCATTTAGCCAATGTATCTTTGCTGCTTGAACAAACGAAATACTAAATTTTTTGGGCATCTCAATAAAAAGCTCAAAAGTAATGACTTTCTGGTAGATGTTTGCCTTGGTAACATTGAAGTCCAAAGCAGTATTAGCACTGATGGTTTTCTTATAAATTGAGTATTTTTCAGATACCTCAACCGTATTTCCGGTTACGACAAAGATATTCTGGAAGATTTCTTTGGACGGCGTAACCGTAAAACCATCGCCTTTTTCGTTAAGAATAACGGTTTTGTCTTTATTGTCGCCAGCAATCAGGACATCCAGAGAGGAAACCGTTGACTGTTCGTGTTTGGACAGATGATACCGTTCTGTAGTATTTCCGCCTTGTAATCCGGGGAGCTTCTGGTGTTCTGCCGCGTTACTGAAATCTTTCAGGGCATAATCGTCCAGCTTGAGTTGCAGAGCCTCAAACTTGTCCGAGCTGACCACTGAATTATGCGGATTGATATAGATGTCAATATTCGGAGCTTCCGAAAACCCAAGCACCATACGGATATACAGGTCTTTGGATGAACCGCTTTCGCTCTGCGGCTTATAGGTTACCGGATATTTACCGACAGCAAACAAGTCGCTGTTTTCATCAAAAAAACCGATTTCCCGAATAAAAAAGCCGCCGATTTCGGCGGCAATCGCAGCTTCAATAATAATCTGATTTGGATACTGACTGTCTACTTGAACTAAAGTGAGTTCACATCGATGAAGTTCTCGTACCAGCTCTGTCTGGCTTTTATCCAAGGTATAATAGTTACCGTTTCCGTCGCCGACCGCCATATGAGTCAGATTGACATTTTTACCGGTTACTTTGGTTTCAGCCAGCTTTTCAAGCCCTTTTTGCGTAACGATTGAATAAAACTCTTTTGCTGCAGCGGCATCTGTCATATCTCAAAAACCTCAAGACCGTAAATTGTTGTTATTTCGCCGGTAGAAAAAGCACTTCCCAGCCGGGGCGTTTCCGAAGTCGTACACAGAAAAGCCCTCAGCATTTCTAAATGAGAGCGGACGTTCTTGGTTTGGTTAATGACCGCCTGAACTTCCGTCAGGTCATTGATGTCAAATCCCTCAGTTACAACTTCAATAAAAACCCGGAATGTATAAGGATTGCCGCCGTAATCAAACCATTCCTCAATTGTGACATGGTCAAATTCAAAGGCTTCCAATGCCCGTTTGAGGGCGCCGAGCGTACCCTTGTGCCGATGAACGCTGATACTGGCCTTAATGACATTGCGCCGGATAGATTCCGCCCAGGTCTCATTCCAAACGTCTACCGATAAAGCCCAACCCAGCCATGGCAGAAGATGTTCCGGACATTTTTCCGGATTTCGCAGGTAACGGTTTAGAATTTCCAGAAAGGAAAGCCTGCTGCCGGTTTTCTCTAAATTTCTCAGTAATTTTGAAGCATTTGGCGGTAACAGGCTCTTGAATTCGTTACTCATTAAAAATTTCCATTGTTAAGCTGATTTTTTCGCAATAAGCAGCCTGTAATTTGGTTGTCTCAATATCCTGTAACGGCTGATCAAGCTGGACTTTTTTGACGCCGTTGACGTGCAAAGCCTGATAAATGCCGGAAATAGCTACCAGTTCGCCCATCGCGTGGCGTTCATTGGTATATATCTTAATAGCGTCGTTGGCTGCATCCTCGACCACCGAGAATGACGGGCCAGCGTAAACGGTAATATGTGCCGAAATGCTGTATTTGATAATTTCCGCCGAAACCACACTCACATGGTCGGTCAACGGTCTGGCATCCTCATGGTTGAGCGCCAGCTCTACCAGTTCCAGTACGTCTGCCCGTTCATAGGAAACCAGCAGCTCGGTGTTGTTTGATATTTTGGAGTCAACAGTAACTGCAAGCAGCGAATTTGCTTTATCAAAAGTGTAGTCAAAGTTTTCTTTGTATGTCTGTCCGCCGGAAACATCTTTGACAACCAGATGGTCAATACTTTTGCCGGACAGCGTCGCTTTCCCGTCGGTTACCGTTATTTTGTTTTCGGGTACGCTTTCCCGGCGGACAGCAGTACCATCGCCCTCTGTCGAGAGGATGGTTACAATAACTTTTCCCGGTTCATCGCTGCGAACGTCGACTGATTTGACCTTGACGGAAGCAGAAAGCGCAAAGAATTTGTATGCGTCAATCGGTCCGGCAGTCGAAAAGCCGTCCAAAGCCATTTGTCCGCGCATTCGAAACCGATCATCATCTTCTCCATCTAATCGCGGAACACCATATTCAGCTAAGATGTGGTCAAGGTCTGATCCTTTTGCAAAAGCCAATAAGGTCGCTTTGGCAGATTCATTGATTCTTTTGCGAACCAACATTTCGCGGTAAGCCATAACCTCAAGGATAATAATAGCCGGGTCGCTTTCAAGCAAACCGTCATATTCCTCATCTCTGGCTGTAAAATCGCTCAAATATTCCTGAAACAGGACTTCATAGTCTAATTCTTCAATGACTTTCGGGGTCGGCAGTTTAGACAGGTCAATGACGGAAGAATTCGACATTATTCTTTAGATTCCCTTGATTTCAATGTTATCCAATTTGACAACTTCGCCATTGGAGAGAAATTGTCCTTCCAAATCCAAAATGATCCTGCCGCGGTCAATGGAAACCACGGTAACGCTTACGATTTCAAACTCCGGTTCAAAATTATAAAGAGCCGTGACACAGTCGGAATAGATATTGGCAATCAGCTCGCCGTTGGTCGGATTATCAATTCTTTTGAACAGCTCAGAACCATAGTGGCGGCGCATAACCCTTGAGCCGAGCGGCGTGGAGAGAATGTCTCGGATTCTCTGCTTCAGATATTCAAACCCGTCATTGTGCTTGCCCGTTCTGTCATTCATGCCGCGCATTTATCCCGCCTTTACTTTTGCCGAACCGGCCAAAATCGTACCTTGATGGGTATTCGCATCGACGGAAACCGCATCGCCGACACGGGCAACCGGCGTACCGCCGCTGAGGCTGACAGTGCCGGAAGTCGTCAGATTTTGAGCGATTGTGAGGCTTTTGGTGATTTCTACGTCGCCGTCCAAAGTGATTTTCGGAGATTTAATAACCGCTGAAACTTTTGCTTCGGCGGTTATAGATTTTTGAGAAATAATTACGGCATTTCCGGTAATCTGTGCATTCAGCTCTCCGCTGCTGCGATTAAAGGAAAGTACCGAACCGTCTTTAAAATGCCAGAGCAGAAGATTACCGTCATCGGAAATCGGTTCTTTATAAACGCTTGGCAAAATCAACCCTTGATTAAGGTCGCCGCAGGGAGATAAAACCAAAACCTGTTCATTGAGGTCTACGCCATGCCAAGCCTTGTCATCGCCATCCCGGAGCAGCCACGGCAGCCAAGTCGTTTCCAAATCTCCGATTTTAACCCGTGCCATGGCTTCCTTATAATTAACGGCGGAAATTGTGCCAATTCTTAATAAATTGCTCAATCTCCGCCGCAAGTCCGCGATTTCGTATTTATCTTCAAAGTCCACGATTTAAGCCCTTGATTTTACTCTTGTCGGTCTTAATCGGAGCCGAAGACGTCTGTTTTTTGGCAAATTTATTGACTACGCGCACGGCATATCCCTGCGTCAGTAAAGCTTTAGCCTCGGCTTCTTTGATATCTTTGACTTCGCCTTTTTTGTGATTGTGAACATCTCTCAAGATTCTCAGTTTCATTGTTTATTCCTTATTTGTTGCTGTGTAATAGGTGATGGTATAGTTGATTCGCACCGCGCCATAACAATGCGCTCCGTCAATCACGACATCCGTTTCCGTCGAAATCATTTTGATGACGGCATTCAGAAAGCCGGGAATTTCAAAGCCGAGCAATGCGTATTCTATGTCCAGAGCCAGCTTGTCAATCAGCTCATCCAGATCCGGGCTGTTTGCCAGAATCCCCTCAACTGCAATGTCCAATTGCCGTTTGTAGGGGAAAAACCCGTCGCCGTCATACTGGTTTTCCAAGACCTTTTCGTCTCGGGTGTAAACTAGAAGCGCAGGCAGATGTTGGTCGAACAATGGTTTGACCCGGCTGTCGTAAATATGGTCTTTGGCCAGAGTATCGGATTCTTTCAATTTCTCGACAACGGCTTTACGGATAATACAACGGGGATGAGGCGCATTGCTCATGGAGGACAACTTTCTCTGTTCCGGGAATGTGATATTCCACGTTTATGATGTCAAATGTCTGATTTTCGACTTGCAAATGGTCTCCCTGCAGGATCTTGGGATAATTCTCCGGCATTTCGCAAAGCCTGATAAAAGCCACGATTTCCGTTGAAGTAACCGGAGCTTCGGCTGTTTTGAGTTTGACTTCCTGATAGCCTTTGTGAAAGTCAACCAAAATGTCAAAAGGCTGAAACTCCTTATTATCCGGGATATAGAGGGCTTTTCTGCCGAAAATGCCCTCTACATGGCCTTCTCCAATACAGGGGCGGTTGATGAATTTATCAAAATCAAACATCTTTAGGTTTTTCTGTTTGTTCTGCGTTTTTCGGTTCAGCCTTTTTCGGTTCAGCCTTTTTCGGCGATGATTTTGTCGCAGCAGGTTTGGTTGGAGCCGTAGGTTTCGCAGGAGCAGCCTTTTCCTTTGGCGGAATGTTTTTTTCCTGATGTTCTGCCAATTCCAACTGTCCAAGCGTGGCTTTTGTTAAATTTTTAGTGACGATATCAATGACTTCGCCTTTTTTAAATTCAACATTGGTCAGAACCTGATAGTTCTTGCCTGATTTTTTCAGCTGTAAGGATCTGATTTTGGCTTGTTCGTCGGAAAGTCCCAGAACAAGCCCGGTTCCAAAGACAACTTTGGAACCGGTAACAATATATTTCACCATTAATCACCTGCCAATTCAATGGAGACGAGGCAGGTATTCTGCCAGTATCCATAACCGACGTTGCGCCAGGTATCAACACCATACCAGTGCTTGCCTTCTTTGAATTCCAATTCGGAACCCTCGGCAATAGCCTGAATTTCAACATCCTTTTCTTCCTGACGGATAAAAGCCTGAACCGAAGAATCGCAGCGGAAAACCACAAACTTGTTTTCCCAGCCGGTCAAGCGCGGGTTTTGAACCAGAGTAATGTCAAGTTCATCGAGAACTTTAATCGGGTTGGTTCCGCCACCAACAGCCAAAGGTACGGCAATCGCAGATTTGGCAACATGCCACATCACCGTCGGCACCATAATCAGAAAACGGGAAGCATCTTCATTGAAAGGCTCTCCCTGATCGTCTTTATAAGACAGGATGCTTTCAACACCTTTCAGCATAGCCCGGCGGAAAAGGTCTTCTTTCAAAGATGTTTCCCCGGTTTCGGCTGTATAGGTGATTTTGTTGCTCTGTTGTCCGGATTTCCCTTCTTCATGGTCTGTATCAAAGAAATACTGCCCGTCATAGCAGACAGTGCTTTCACCGCTGACAATAAGTTTTGACAGCAGTTGTGCCCAGTGGGAATTGGTTCTGTCAGCCAATTCATTGATACGGATGCGGGTTTGCCCGGTTTTATCACGGCGCAGATCTTTGACTGGTACTTCAAGCGTTGCTTCAAAATGCTTGTTTTCAATCGTCAATCCGTTGGTCGTAAAGCCTTTTGCATGTCGGCCACCGGCCCACTCTCTCATAACCGGAACCTGACCAAGCCAGTTATAGGTTTCACTGTCCTGATCCGACTGAAAATAGTTACTGATGGCTTCAACCCATTTCAAACCGGAGTTTTGTTTCAATCTCCGGTAAAAAGAGCCGATAATAGCCCGTGATGATAATGCGGATGCACTCATTTTTTAATTCCTTTGTAATATGTAAGGGGAAAATAGACTTTAGGCTGTCGGCACAGCGTCGGCAAAAGCCTGAAAATCTACAATGATTTCGTTATCGGATATGCGGCGGATTTTGCCGATATACGGTGTACTGGCAGAGGTTGTCGTAAACGTGTTGTCATCTGAGGCAAACAAATTTGAACCGACATCAGTCAGAGATACACCACTGGGGGCCGGAAGGACAACCGTTCCCTTAAATTTGGTACGAATTGTCTTTTGTCCGTCCGTTCCGGAAGTATTATCTACCCGTTCCTCGGCAAATCCGGCAAATTTATCGCCGGTTTGCAATGCATGGGCATATCCGTTGCTGTTAATCCCTACGGCGGCGCCTTCATAGATAATTTCTCCGCCGAGCATGGGATATTCGCTCGTATCGCCCAATTCATAAGTCCGGGCAATATCATTGGTTAATTTTGCCATATTGATTTTCCTTTACTTACGGGTTGAGTAAATTTTGACCGAACCGTTTTCTTCCGCCTGCTTGTAGGCCAAATAGTCTTCAAACTCATTGGCAAACTCTCTGCGGAGATCAGCGGATTTATTCCATTCGGCTTTGGCTCGGTCTTCCAGAGGGGCTTCGGAATCAATCTGTTCCGAAGCAGTTGGAGCCGGAGCTTCGGGGATCGGCGGAAGTTCTTTTTCGGCAGTTTGTAAACTGGCAAGATGACTTATGCCTCGTTTCTTTTCGGCCATTACCATTTGCATTGCGACGGTTTCCGCCGTCACGGAACCGTCAGCTTTGGCTTTTTCAATCAAATCTTCATGGCCGGGCATGGCAATTTTTTCAATTGCCAGGATACGTTCACGTTCGGCTAAAACACCTTTATTATAGGATTCTTCAGCTGTTTTGTTGCCATCTGCCATGCCTTTATTATAGGCTTCATCTGCAATGGCTTTTGCAACTTCGGGATATTGGCTTTGGATATAGGAAGCCGTAATCTCCGGAGCAGCGGGAATGTCTGTTTTCTTATCCATAGTTATGTTTCTTTCATTTTTAAAGGTTACAGTTAGAGAAGCAAGAACGCTCTCAAACGAGCCAAGCTCGTCGGCCATGCTTCGTTGGAGAGCTTCATGGCCTATCATGGCGGCGCCTTTGCCAAAATCATTTCGGATTTTTTCTTCCGAGATGTTGCGAAATTTGGCAATGCTGCCGATGAATTGTGCTTCCAGAGCATCAAGCTCTGCCTTAATTGTTTTGATTCCGTCTTCCGTGCGCGGATCCGGACGTTTGGCTTTGGCGTTAGAAGAAACAATCTCATAACATCTAGTGCCGCTTTCGTCCGGTTGTTCCTGTACCGGTACGGCGGTTACCACACCAATGCTGCCGAGCAAAGCCGCCGGATGTGCAACAATCTTATCTGCTGCCGAGGCCAACCAATAAGCTGCCGAGCAGCAGTTTCGGCCAACATATGAGATGATTGGCTTGCTACCGCGCGCATTGAAAATCATATCAGCCATTTCTGCCGGTCCGACAGCAATTCCGCCGGGACTGTCAAAATCAAGTATAATTGCCCGAACATCGCTGTTTTCCAAAGCGGTTCGGAAATCTTTCGCCAGAATATCAAGTGCCGTGCCGCCGAGAACATAGGTCAAAAAGTCCATCCTGCCGGTAATAACTCCGCTGACCGGGATAACTGCCACGCCATTCTGGATTCGGACGGTTCGCGTATTCTCCAAAACCGGAGCATCCTTTGAAACTAATGCTTCCAGATTATTAAAGGTATCAGGCTCAATTGCCCAATATTTGCCGAGTGATAATAAACTTCTCATTGGTTTTCCTTATTTTAATGATTTGCGCATCATATGTTCTTTGGCTGTTTGCGGATGTTTCCGCTCCCAATCGCCGCCGGTCAGGGCTGCTGTTTCTTCAGCCAACGTTGTTATGCCGATTTCGATTCTCTTTTCCGCAGCCCGGATTTCTTTGTACTGGTCAATCTGTCCGCGCGGCGGCCCGACCCAATCTGCGCCGAGATAAGCTTCCCGAATAAGCGGATGCGAGAAAAAACAAGGGGCATCCAAGATGCCCCTTGCTACTGCTTCACTGATAACCATATCATAAACCGGCTTACAAAACTGAATTGCCAGCCATCGCCGTCGTGCCGAAAAGAACTTCCAGGCTTCCACCAATGCCGCCTGTGCTGCGGAGTAACTGGCGGTAAAGTGTTTGATCAGGATTTCAAAAGGCAATTCCAACGCAACACCAATCTGGCGCAAAACAGCTTGGACAAATGGGTCAAACGCCTGATTTGGACGTTTAGGATCGGCAATTTCAATACTTTCGTTTGGCTGCAAATCCAGAATGGCGCCTACGCCAAGCTTATAATCATTGTCATTCGTGCTGTCGATTTGCCCGCCAAAGGGAGCCAGCCCGTCTTCAGATTCGCTCTTGACAAAGACGGTAAACATTGCCGAAACTACGGCAGACATGATTTCCGCTTCGGAATATTTGTCGAGCTGTTTGAGCGTTTCAATAACCGGTGCCAGGTAAGGAACACCGCGGGTCAATCCCGGACGGATACGGTTCATAATATGGTACACCTGCCGTTCTCCGTCTTTTGAGAAAGCCGGAATCCGGACATATTCGTTACTTCCTTCGGTATAATCGCCGGGAAAACGCTTATATATATAATAAGCAACCGGCGCCCCGTTATCATCCAGCTCCACGCCGCCGCTGAGTTTTGACGTATCCATTTGAAAATTAGGATTTGCCACCCGGTCAGCTTCAATCAACTGCAGACTCAAGCCCAGCAAAGCATTGGGCCGTTTGATGTAGCGGCGGACAACAAAAATATCGCCGCTTTCCAAACAGGAGCGGATAATCAGGTTTTGCAGTTCCGTAAAAGTTTGATAGCGCGTAGCATCGCAATTTGTGCTTTCCGCCCAGTGCCGGAAGATTCTTTCGGCTTCCCGTTCCCATTTGTCAAAGGCTTCCTCGGTTTTCATAAACGGTTTCAAGACCTCACGGTCAATATTGCTGTGTACCCGAAGTCCGGTACCGACAACATTGGTGACCACCGTATTGACCGCACCGGTTGCCAGCGGGGCATTGCGCAGCAAATCTCGCGATCGTTCGCGCAACATCGGCAGATCCGGCAAAGTTACATTGTCCGCAGAACCGTCAGCTGTCCGCCAGGCTTTTGTTTGCCGCCGGTCGAGCCTTGCTCCGGTATATCCGCCTACCATAGCCATCCGGGTACGGGCTTCCAAGCGTCGCAATCCGTGAACCGGTGCAAAATACGAGAACGCTTTGTCAATAAAATTTGGTTTTATTTCAAGTTTTTTCATATTGCCTGACCATTATACCGGAGTAATGCCGCGAACACGGATGCC
>ENA-OPMG01000306-OPMG01000306.1-human-gut-metagenome-genome-assembly--contig:-NODE-306-length-36110-cov-8.342782_pt1 | contig 36110 bp, 29 predicted proteins | sample MGYA00241522_ERZ501741 | MGnify/ENA primary metagenome ERZ501741 (study PRJEB25962, sample SAMEA2042616) | human gut metagenome | biome: human gut; feature: human-associated habitat; material: faeces...
AAGCTACAACCAAACCTCAAAGTGTAAAAGGTGCATTTCTTCGAATGCTTACCTTTATATAAAAGAGAAACTCCTATACAAAAATACCTTGACACGTAGCTGTCAATATCTCGACACGAACGTGACGAGACATCAGCACGTACGTGTCAAGACCTCGTCACGTACGTGTCGAGGTAAATTTAACTCTATTTTAAGGAATATACAAGAGCTTGTTTTGTTATAAGCGATTTGTTGGTTATACGTCTTTGCTTTTTAATTGTTCATAGGCAAAGAAAATTGATATTTAATATGAACATCGTTGAGGAAGTCAAAAAAAATAGATTTATAATGTGTTTTATAAACTCTTCGTTATCAATAATGAAAGTTTGAAAACTGAGTGTTATTTACCTATACTTGAAACACCTAATAATATAAATTAAGATTGATTCATTATGTGGTGGAGGAATGAAGGACCTTATCGATAGAGCAAGAATTTCCCCATTTGGATATTCCGGAGACAGATCCTGCGTAAGTGATGTGCAGACGTTTCTTTGCCCCAGTCATGGCGACATAGAATAGTCCTGCGGATTCTCTGATTTTCTCTGGAGTCTTCTTGTCAAAGAACGGATAGACACTATCGGTTGCTTCGAAGATGATCACGTTCTTAAACTCTAGCCCCTTTGCCTTGTGGACTGTAGAAACTAACACCTTTTCTGTTATACATAAGTGTCGTACAGGTCGGCTTCACGAAGCGGCGTATCTCGGAATCTTCACAAAATTTCATCTAACGACACACCGCAAGAGGGGGCACGAACCACCCTCTCAGCAAGGATATCCGTCTTGCCGCATCCCGAAGGAGCCAGAACCAGATGATAACCGCTGTCGAGGGTGATTACCTTTTATATTTCTTGTCGAAAGTATATGCCGGGTATTCAGAGAGAGTAGCAGCCTGGAGTAGGGATACTACCTTTGGGGGTATAGGGTATGTCGGTTGGAGTCATAAAGCTGGTATCGATTATTTATTCTACATTTAAATAAAAATCTAATTCTTTATTCATTACAGTAATATTTTTTAATAACTTAAATAATCCCATTTGTATAGAAATTAATCTATCATATTTATCAGATTGTTTATTATCATAAATCTCATTAAACTCAGTCACAGAATTCTTAATGATTGAACTTAACTTATCATCTTTTATATCAAGCCGTGATACTATCTTGTTAAAATAAGTCTTTGAAGGTGCAAATATACCTTGAAGAAAAGTAAAAAGGGTAAGGAAAATAAGATGTATTGAATTTGTTACTTTTACAATATTATTTATTTCCAGAAAATCATTATCCTCTAAAGGTCTATCTAGAGATATTAAATTCTTAGTTGTATTCAACAAAGCATCTAATGTTTCTCTATCAAAAGGGAAACTATAATTATTTTCCAGCTTTAAATTCTCGCCAGACATAACATAATCAATAAAACCAATATCAAACGCTTCTTTTAAACACAAAATATAATCGCAACTATCTAATAAATCATCAAGATGATATTGCAATGATAAACGTTTTGATATTGTCCTAGCTATCTTTGCCTTTGCCTTAGTAGAAGTTTTAGAAAATTGATTAAAGCCATAAAGTTCTGCTATATTTACAAATTTAGGATCTGAATAAACTTCCTTTGGAACTTCAACTTCTTTATTATATGATAGTAAAAAAAACCATAGACAAAGATTATAGCAGAATATTGCACTATCATTCATATCAATAGTATCGAATAAGAATTGATTTGGATTAATATCTATATTAATAGATAAATAATTAACCATATCAATTAATTCAGCTGAAAAAAATAGATTATTTAAGTTTGGTATTTGATTATCTAAATAATCTATAACATCAGCCAATGTAAAGAAGCTTAATAAACGAGTTATATCCAATTCTATTGACTCATCAATGCAATAGGAAGCAATTTTATATGATAAATCAACTATCATTATATTCTTTGGCTTATTCAAATATAGAAACCTCTTGTTTAAATAATCTGAGAGAAGCTCGTCGGTTACCGAAGAGCCATGTTCAATACCATTTAATACGCCAACACTAGGTGATAATTTACCAGAAGTGATAGTTGATAACTCGTCTACAAACATAGACTGACTCATAGAACAGGCTTCCCTGTATTTGACTATTAATTCATTTAAAAGCATACTATAAAGTTTTTGGTACAAAAATAGGAATAATAATTGGAATAACACAGAAATAATATCAAATATGCATCACTTCTGTTAAATTCTTGCTTGTGTACGCTTTTATTACCAAGATTTCTTGTTTATGTCGTTTTTTTAATATTAATTTGCGGCATAATAATAAAAACATTGATTTATGAAAACCAAAGAAAAAATTGGATTTACGCTGTTAGGAGCCGGAATTGGCGCTGGAATAACTTTTATAATTTCAAAAATTAAGTTCGCGAAAGAACTAAAAGACAAGACGGAAGAAATCTTAGAAAAAAAGGATAAAGAGTTTGCTCAAGTATTAAAAGAAATAAAAAACGAAAAATATGAACAATAGTAAACTAGATTCATACATAGCTTTATATTCGAATTCAGACAAAGTATATAAGGAAGCAAGGTTAAGGTTTGCAGAGAGCACATCTATCTTAAACAAGAAGGATCTGATGTTTATAGCACTTGCCTGTGCTTTAAATGTTGAGTCGAAATTCCTGATAAGGAAAATGAGAGCCATGAAGGATAGTGAACTCGCAAAATTAACCCCTTTACATAACAGCGAGCATAGTAACCGATTAAACAAAGAATACTATGCCTCACTGGAGGAAATTATTCATTGTCCCGTACCATTTGACGCCATCCAAAAACAATTCTCTAATGACTGGTATAAGACAAACAACCAAGAAAAGCCAAACTTTAGTGGTTTCAACCATAGAGCAACAGCGTTGGGCCACGATATTATATTAGGACTGCTTTTCGGAACAGCGAATATCATGACCAGCACAATTACCCGCAACGATTTTCGGAGTTGGCATGTCAATACTATTGGACATGAAAGAAGCAAGCGAGGAGGTAAAATTGCTATTGAAAGCCTAGATACAATATGTAAGCCCGCTTCTACTCCGATGATATTTCAATCCGTTGTAAACCGACTTGAGAATGAGGGGAAACAGGGTTGGATTGCTTTAGGAGCTGCCCTGGCAAAGGAAGTGATTCACCTCCTTACAGATATTCCTTCTACAACTAGCTTGTGCCTACCTATAGTTCCCATATTTTCTGAGAAATTGGCCAGAGAACTATCGCTATATGGTATTAACAGCGGAACGTTACTACAAGGCGCAATACACACTAAAATCATAAATTTCATAATCGCATTCTTCCATAGATGGTTTAAGGAAGATAGTGAAGACGAGGCACTATATAGTATTAGAACGAAAAAAATTGTAGCTTTTAGCAACATGTTTGCGAGTCATGGAGATTTAGCCTTGACTCTATATCAATTATTTAACGGGCAGCTTATGGCTTTAAGAAAATTCGATCTGGGTGGTTATTTGATGGCATTAAAGAATTTTTCTGATTTACAAGATTTTAAGGCCCAAGTGGAAATTTCATATATGCAGTTATGCTTTGAAGAGGAATTATCCAAAATTCGTTTAGATCAACAACATAATTGGGGGTAATAATCTACTATGACATTAATAATAGTTTAAAATAAAAGGCTATATAATTTTTTAATTACTTCTGCAAGCTTCTCAGAGAATTAAAAAAGTAAGAACGGATTACGAAAACCTTCTTCCCTTGATAATATGCAATAATAATCGTTAAATTTATGGCCTCCTTTTAGGCGGGCGCCTGCCGGCGCCCGCCTAAAAGGAGGCACTCTAAAATTGGAAGTTTACCTATGAATCGAACTTCTCTCTTCATCATTATAGCATGCCGAAGAATCTTGTCTATATGTAGTCATACCATTGCTCATTTTGCTCTATTTGTATTACTTCTTCGTATTATTCCTTATCCATATTTAGCGAGCAACTCCATCAGAAGATTTATCCCAATAACGTTTATGCTCAGCTTTTTCGAAAGCATGTGCAAAACAGAAAAACATAAACTCTATTGTCATCAGATTGTAAAACTCCCAGGAAGTTATATTTTTTATAATATCATCGTAGCCGGATGAACCACCTGTTGTAATAACCAATATGTATGCCGTCAACATTATAAATACCCCTAATATAAACCTGGAAATGAGGAAAGCAGTTTTACCTTTATTTATATACCTTACATATAATTCTATCAATGTCTGGACTGTAATGAGGCTAAACAGTATTCCAATCACCTGGAATAACGAAAGTGATTTTAAAAAGACATCAATACCGTCTATAATTTCTCCCATCACCAACAAAATATAACAGTTAATGGTAGAAATAGAGCCAAAAATAACAACATCAGAATTAAAGAATTCCCTATAATCATTTTCAGACTTAATCGATTTACAATTTGAATTTTTCATACATGCAAGTTTTATATAATTATTAGTTCATTTTTTAATTGAAAATCTAACAGTAGAACTACCACATTCCCCTTATGAATGTAGATGTCATTTTTAATTTTCTTACTAATTCCTGCCATATCAATATCCTTTATATAACTTATTTGTATGACGCAAAGTTATTGACACCTTGCACTTGTTTTCAGTGCATTCATTCCGTAATTTTGCAATACTATCAAAAGAACGAATTTATGAAGAACAGAATATGTATCTGGCTCGTCAACCTACTTCTAAGAAAAAAAAGAATGACGCTTAATGAAATCCAGGAAGAGTGGCGAGCACACAATGCTGACTACAACATTACATTGCATCGCAACACCTTCATGTCGTACAAACGCACAGCCGAAGAGATGTTCGACATCAACATCAATTGCGACAGAAGCACAAACGAGTATTACATAGAATATCCTGAAGAGATAAGTAATTCACCAATCAACCAATGGATTATACGGACAGCTTCATCCGCTGATGTAATTTCAAGGCACAAACATCTTGCCGACAGAATAATTCTGGAAAGTACCTTTGGAGGTGAAGAGCACCTGGATGCTATTACTGATTCTATGACACATGGGAAGTGCGTAGATATTGTTTATCATTCCTACTGGATGGAAGCACAGAATTTCACTGTAGAACCTTACTTTATAAAATTCTTCCGCCAAAGATGGTATTTGATCGGACATTGCCACGAAAGAAACGCCCTCCGTGTATATTCCCTCGACCGGATGGATAGTGCAACTATAAGCGATAAAAGTTTCACAATGAAGGATAAAAACTATCCACAAGTCTTATATAATGACAATTTCGGGATTATACATGGCGAAGAAAACACCAAAGCACAGGATATACTTTTAAAGTTCACAACCAAGCAGGGGCAGTACATACAGACAAGACCGCTACATCACACACAGGAAGTAATATCTAAAGACGAAACTCATATCATTTTCAAGATGCACATGAAAGTTACTCTTGACCTGATACAAGAACTACTATCTTATGGTTCAAGTCTTCAAGTGCTCAGTCCTGATTGTCTTATAAACGAAATCAGGAAGACCACAAACGAAATGAACGACTTATATAAATAAATATAAAATCCGATGCTGCATCAAAAAAACACAGCATCGGATTTTGTCTTTTACCAGTTAACACAATCTAAATATAATCTTCCAAACAGCCATCAATACAATAATCCACGTCCTCATCCTCATAATAATCTATATATATTATGGAGACTTTCGCTCAAAGCAGAGATTACACCAGCAGTAAGATACCGAGTATCATAGTAATCCCTTATATCATCTTCATCTATTTCAACCTCATCATGATTATATAAAACGGCATAAGTAGCAGTACATCTTCTAGCATGTATATCTGAATCGTTACTATATTCCTGGTTTTCTATGAACCATACATCACGGCGTACAAATTTTACTTTCCCTTCCATCGTATTTAAATTAATATAGTCCCAACATTTGCGCTTTATCCAAATTAGTAAATACGAAAATCACACCTGCATCAGCAAACCCCATCATTATGCAATCTTCTTTCTTATATTCAAACACCATTACTTTACCCTGATCTTCAGTACCAGTGCAAGAATAAATAATATATGTATCGTCCTCAGCAATCTCCTCAACTTTCAGCTCATCAGTCTTTTCAGGCAAATGAATCTTTATGGTTATAAGTTTTTTGTTCTTATCAAAAAGAATAGTCGCTCCCTTAGAAGAAACCAGTTGAGTATTTTTCAAAGCTTCATCCCCACTGATACCTGCCATGGCAGCATTCGTTACAAATACATTTTTGAATGTTTCTTTCCTTTCCTGTGCTTTGATTGTGCCTACACCAAGCAACAATACAATAGTTAATAATACTTTCTTCATATTTACAGTAGTTTTAGTTCTATGCTGCTAAGTTACAGGTAGCTTGCACCTATTTATTTGGCAAGCAAAATAAATATGGAGATTACTTTCTTCTGGAGCTCGTTATTTTCATACTTCTTATCAAAAGTGTACGCCGGGTATTCGCAGAGAGAATAGGCACTGTGAGAATGTACAAGAGTTTGTTCTGAAAATACCCCAAAGAGTTTTAAAGAATAAGAGAGAGGAAGAATCTATAAGAAAGAAACTATTTACTCTTTTTTGCAGGCAGCAACGGCTTTATATATTTCTTGAAAATTTTTCCTACTTCAATGGGAGTGGAGTTATTCAGCATATCATACGTTCTGCCCGTTGAGGGCTTGAGAGAATGCCCGTAATCTGTCTGAAGTTTTTTACTGACGTCCGGTCCCTCATTCATGATAAGTTCAGGCGGACGACCTTCCACAGTCACATCATACACCGGATCTTCTCCCCGTTTTGTCCAGATAGAATAAGGACACATGCGGATATATCCCTTCGGTTTCTTTGCCATAAGACTGTCTGTCAGACTTCGGGGAATTCCTTCATCAAAAGGATTCTTGTACTCCATCCATTTCTTTTCCAATGGGGCTTCCAAAGGCTTGTTATAATTCTCCATATCCCCTGGAAGGAAATCAAACTGAATGAGTTTTACCGTTTCTTCATTCAGCTTAATTTCCTTGTCTTCCTTTTGCTGGCCCATCACAGGTATCACCACCAGCAAAAGAGAATTCAACACCATATATCGTTGGAGAGTGTTCATTCAGCCATCTTTACTGATTGTCCATATTCAATCGTGACATTTCCGTCTCAGCTGCACTCTGATTATTCATCTTCTTTTCGGTGCGGAAGCGATAAGTTATCGTAAAACCGACTTTTCGGGTTTCCTCCTTTCCGATACTGTGCATGATAATATCATTCAGACGAGCTGAAGCACGCGTATTGTTCTTATTGAAAATGTCATAAGCATCCAGTGAAAGTTGAAGCTTGTCTTTCAGGAACGATTTTTTCAGACTCAGGTTGAAGGAGGTGTAACTCTTCGCCTCGTACAACTGATAATATCCTCTGAAACCATAATTAAAATCAGCAGACAACAGAAATCCGGATGGAAGTGTGAAACTGTTGTTGAAGTTCAGCATCACCAGCGGACGTCCCGCTTTTAAGATGCTCTCGTTCGGCCCCGGATAATTGAAGAATGTCTTCAAACAGGTAAGCGTAAGTGAGGGCAGCCACCACTTCACCGGATATTGCACGTTTACCATCCCCGTCAGATTATGCATTCTGTCAAAATTATCCATGTAGCTGACCGTAACCGCTGAATTTCCCGGCATACTGTAGAAAGCTGTTATCAACGGATTATGGGTATGGGTATAATTCAGGTTAAAGAACAGAAACTTATAAAACAGCATATAGTTCAAGTCATGAGTCAAAGCCTGTTTCAGGTAAAGATTTCCTTTTTGATAAGTAAACCGATCTGTGTACACCGCATTGTCGTTCATTACACCAAAAGGCGGACGCTCCGTATGAACGGAATATGTAAGTGACTGTTGCAGGTTCTCGGTATTGTAGCTTAACGAAACAGAGGGCAGGAAGTTATGATAAGTCTGGTTCTGATTCTTGTGGCTACTGTTTTCCTTCAAATCGCTCCGTATGTGTTCGTAACGCAATCCGGCTCCCAGTGACAGATTATTCCATGTGTAATCGTACGACAGGTAGAGCGAATTTTTCATTTCCGTATTACTTGTACTACCATTATTCAACGCACGGACATACTCTATATAGTCCGTGCCGGTTGTGTGGCTGAAATCATAACCGAAACTGAAAGTTCCGGCTTTCCCGGTTTCATACGATAAACTCAATTTGGCTGCAAACAAATCCCAGTCCGCCTTACGGTAATAATCCATAGACGTTTCCATACCGTCGCTTTCCCATTCACGGATATTGCCACGGCTTCGGTCGGTCTTATGAAGATAATCACCGAATGCGTTCATCTTCCAGCCATTCTTCCAGTCGTTTGTATAATACAGATTCAAATGGTTGCTGACGGACTTGTCGGACACATCGCTGAGATTCCTGATAAAGGTTGAAGTCCCTTTGTCCGGTATCATGGAAAGCGTATCCTTAGAGAACGTATTACCTTCATTGTATTTACCTTCATATTTCAGGCCGATTTCCGACTCCGGAGAAAAATGATAAGAAACCCCTCCCGTATAGGCATGGCTTTCATTGAAGATTTGTTTCCGGGTCAAATCGGTCAGATTCCAGATTGTGTCACTTTGAGTCTGCTGGTAAACGTCAAGATTCGAATCCTTCTTGCCACGGTCATAATTATAAGAGAGAAAGAAGTCCCAGTTCTTGTAATTGTAACTTCCGTTCATCTTGTAATTCTGACTAAGATAATTCCCCTGCAGCAGATTACCGCTGACATTAAAGGCAAGTCCTTCGCCCAGACGTTTGGTCTTGATTTCAATCACCGCACGCTGTTCTGAATGATAACGTACCCCCGTATTCGTCACCAGTCTGACAGACTGAATCTGGTCGATAGCCAGATTGTCCAGTTCGGTACGATCTGTCACTTCACGACCATTAATATAATAGGTAGGGAGACCTCTACCAATCACTTCAATGTCTTCACCACGTTTCTGAATGCCGGGTATCTTGCAAAGCAAATCATCCAGTGTAGTCTGTTTGGCAAGAATCGTATTGGGCACATCAGCCGTAATGCCTTCCCTATCCAATTTGAAAGGTTTTCGGTAGGCAGTAACCTCCACTCCTTCAAGCTCGGTCTGTGCCAGTTCCATTTTAACTACCGGCAGTGTAAGATTCGCATTGACTTGTATATTCCGATACAATGTCTCATAACCCAGATAAGAATAACGGATGATATAGTTACCCCCAGCAAGCGATGTGCTATATACCCCGCAAGAGTCGGATACCGCTCCGGTGACGAGTGTACTGTCTGCCTGATTCAAAAAGGCGACATTCACCATCGGCATCACCGCATTTTCCGAATCGATGATTGTTCCTTTAATCAAATGCTGACTGTAAACAGGCAGTATGATTAAGCTGCCTATAACATATAAAAATAGCTTTTTCATAGAGTTAAGTCAATGCTAAATATTTCATCATGTTTGTGTATTATCTTCCGAAACGTGAAGAATCTACTTCTTTCTTCTCCTTACTGATGCTGCCACCAAAACGATAGACAAATTTCACTGAAACGGTACGGCTGTACTGCCCCATATTCAAGTCGATGTGCTGTCCTGCATAGCGGTTTCTCACCTTCATACGCATGGTATCGAACAAATCAGCACAGTTCAGACTCAGACTGGCCTTATCCTTCAGGAAGTTCCACTGCGCTCCTACATTGACCGTAAAGACCGGTTTCGTATCGCTGATACCGGAAATCATGCTTGAACGGTACATCGCATCTAGGTCAAATCCAAGGTTGGAACCTACCGAGAAATGATTCTGCATGGCAAGCATACAGGCCCATTTCTTACGGTCGAAAGGAATATCCCAGAAGTTGTCGCAACGGTTACGGTCATTGACCACCGTCGCATTCACCTGAGAAGACAACCACTCGCCGATATTGAACGGAACGTTGGCACTCATACCGAAAGACTGGTAATAGTTCCAGTTCTGCGTGCGGTACACGAGTGCCAGACGGTCTTTTGCCTGATACATGTCCATCGTGAAATAATCATTGGTACGCTCGTAGAACAACGAAAACATGTACTTCTGCAGGAAGAGATAATTGGCATTTACACTATACACATTAGCAGGCCGCAGTCCCTCAATAGTCTGGAGCTCTTCATAAGCGTTCATATAAGTGGTACTGGTCTGCATATCCCAATAAGTAGGGTAATCTTTTTCCGACGAAACGCCCAGCATGAACGTATGCTTTTCCGACGGCGAATAGCTCAGACTGGCCTGCGGATAGACCGCCCATTTATGATAATTTCCGATAGAATAATACTCACCGGTTGCCGAGAGAGAAAGAGACAGACCGTTTTCAAACTCCTTGTCGAAGCCTCCATAAAAGTTGGTAATCTGCTCATAAAGACGTGAGGAAGAATTGCCCACATCATCCTTTCCTTCAGTCTGATTGAAGAACTGGGCGTTCTTATTGTCCGTATAATCATAACGGACACCGTATTTCAAAGTCCAGTCATTGGCGAGAGCGTGGCTCTGGTCGGCATATATAGAGAACTTGCGTATTTTCTGGTCCGAAGTATAATCAAGCAACTGACGGGTATTGTCTGTCAGTTTACTTTCCAGACGATTCTTGTCATTCATGGTATAGTCCGTATAATCCACCCCAAGATCAAGTCCGAATCCGGAAGAATAACGGGCAAAAACATTGTGCAGACGGCTGTCCTGCAACTTGTCATTGTGGCTGTTCTGGAAATTTCCGTTTACATCAATCGTACCTTTACCATTATCAGAAAGGGCACCGTTGTAGCCCACGCTCAACTCATTATCCTCGTTTATCTGATAGCCGTACTCAGCATAGATATTATGCTTCCAGCCCTTTGTATTGATTTTCTGTGTCTGCGTGATGTCATATACCTTTCCGTCATACGTATGTTGGGATGCCAGGTCCATCACCGTCATTATATGCGAATAACCCGGATTGTAAGAGACATTCAGCGATGACTTTCCCTTCGTCAGCAGGAAATTTACATTGCCACTGTAACTGCTGAAATACTGGTTGCTGTAGCTGGCCGACAGTTCACTCTGGATGGTATTGTCGTCTGCCTTTGCCGTTACGATATTGATGGCAGCCCCGCGCACATGATATTCGGGAGGCGTATTATACATCACTTCGGCGGTCTGTACCTGCGAAGCGGAAGTATTCTTCAGCATCTCAATCAGCTGTTCCTGTGTCAGTGTACTTGCTTTTCCGTTCAGAATAACCGTTACGTCCTTTGCTCCCACCAGCGAGAGTTTGCCGTTCCTGTCCTGCACACCCGGCAGCTTACAGATAGCCTCGTAGGCATTGTTTACAATATGCTTTTCTGAGATGGCCGAAATGTCATAACTCAGTTTTCCCTGTTCCACGGTAACAAACGGGCGTTCTCCCTCAATTACCACTTCCTCCAGATTGTAGTCCTTCGATTCCAAAGTAATGACACCAGCATCACGTGCCTGGCCCTTCACCTGCCTGGTCTGATAAAGCAAATGCTGGATAATAAGCTGATAATTCTCCGGTTCCGGTTCAAGCATGAATGTACCATCGGCTGCAGATATGGTTGCGCCTAAATAGGTTGAATCCGGTAGCTGCATGACGATGGTAGCACCTTCAACCGGCTGCTGATTGGTATCTACGACCTTTCCTGTTGTCTGACTGAATACAGATGATGCAAAACCTGCATATATGAAGAGACCTGCTATAATTCTTTTACATTCCATTCTATCTATCCATTATAGGCTTTAAATGAAATCTTTACTATTTCCTTCCCAGCAAAACACATATCTCCTAACTGGATTCAACGTGTCATTTACTGAGAGATATACAATTATAAGATATTATTTTTAAGAATAGCCCTCAAAAGTAGATATTATGCCCGAAACTCCACCTCACCCTTCTCATAAATTATCCTTTCAGCAATCCATAATTGTTTAATTAAGAATAAAAGGACATTTATCGGTCAATCGCACTTCTCACTGCTTCATAAAACAGGCCTCCCACATCTATGCCTAGTTTAAACTTACGAAATTTATAGGATGGAACGACCATCGGTGCAGTCTTCCATCCTTGTCGCACATCATAATACCTTTGTACACCAACGTCCACTCCAAAACGGTTTGTAAAATCGTAACCAACGGTGGCTCCATAATACGTACGGTTGAGATTATACCTGTTATCCGGACTATAAGCACCAAACACCGTAAGATGAAAATCATCTGCCGGATGAAGTGTCATGCTTCCTGACACACCAAACGACTGACCGACACTATAGGGGAAAGTATATTTTGCCGCATTCACTCCTGCATATATATCCAAGAAATCATTGATTTCCTTTTGGTATATAAACATCATCTGGTTCACCCGACCGATGCCTGGAATGGTAGTCTGCATTCCCCTGCCATAAAAATAGGGAGAAAACTGCCCGAATGCATTATAGTCACCCATAAACATGGGAGACGGATTCACATAATAGGTTGGAATATAAAAAGGCCTTACCTGCCTAAAATCAAAATCTACGGGTGAATCAGATTGTATTTCTTGATTTACTTCATGGTCTTTTATCTTCACTCTATCCGTGGATGGGCTAATCGACAAGAATTTCCCACCAACATCTTTTTTCACCCCTGCACCAAGCTTTATCGTATCTTTTTTGATACTTTCTTGTCCAAAGATCTGCATACAGGATAGTCCCAAAACCATAAGAAAAACCACTACCGATTTCATAACTTAAAGATTAAAAAGCAATCACCTCAAAGTTAGTTTTTTTTCATTCTGACTAAAAATAATACGTTAATGAAGCTACAAAAGTCCGGAACTTGGTATCGGGGTTATGCTGATAAGTTTTGGTCATGCCCCAGTCGTATCCGATGGCGATCTGTACATGGCGGGCTATCTCTACCCCGGCACGAAAGCCTACTCCCCAGTCAAAGCGCGGCATCACTCCCTCCTTAAACATATTATGTGAGGCTACTGTGACAATATCCTGTTCTCCCGGAAGACTGGCTATTTGCTTCATTTGACCAAACAAACCGACATTAAAATAAGGTCCGGCATCCAGAAACAAACTGACATTTCTCCCGACTTTCAACTTATAGCCTAAGTGGATGGGAATATGAAGATAATAAGGCGTACTTTCATATTCGTAGGTTCTCTCATTCATTACATAATAAGGAACACTTTTCCAACCGTATGAGGAAATCATCAGTCCCATATCTGCATACAGCCCTTTTGCAGCCTCACGGAAGGCATATTCCCCTTTCAGTCCGGCATGAAAACCAGATCTGGAAATACTTTCTTTTGTGGAATTATAGTTATACCCTCCTGAAAGTCCATATCTGAACTCTTGCGCTTGTACACCTACGCACAATGATACCGCCATTACCAGCGTAAATAAAAATTTTTTCTTCATAAGTCTATATTTTAGTTTGTAAATAAAATTCTTCTTACTCTTTCGGATTGCTTATCCATTCACTTTCATACACATTACATCCTCCTAAAAGGCCGATGCCGTTTTCCACATTGGTATAGTGGCTACGGATGGGAGCAAGCCCGTATCCTCCCAAATCATTATTATTTATACGATTGAGCGACTTCAGGTAAGTGTACATTTCTTTCGACAATTTGTACAAATAGATTTTAAACTCAATGGTTTCTTTCTGTTCTTCATCTTCATACCCGGCGTCATAATAGGTATCTACCTTCAATGTATAACTTTTCCCGTTTATCTTGCTGTCATCCCAAATATACAGATTACGGTAATATTCTTTCGATATATCGAAAATGTCATCAAATCCTGTCTTTTCCGAAAATAAAGGTTCGTTATCCAAGTTAAGGTCTACAGAAGTATATTTTATGGTATCAGAATCTGAGTTTTCAGGTTGTAAAAACACTGTTCTGGCCTTTTTTATGACTCTCATTCCATAATAGTCCTCTGCTCCGGCAGAGTCTGTAAAAGAAATACGGAACTGTATTTCCCTGCCGTATTCCCCATCCGTCAATACAACTTCCGATTTATCCAACGGAAACACATGTGGTATCACCGTTTGCGACTTGGCAACCGGCAGATCGGGATAAGACACTTCCATACTAATCAGGTCGTCTTCTTCCAGTTTTCCCACTACATAATACGATCGGGCCGGAAGCAAACCGGTAGAAACTTCCGTGTAGTGAATCTCTTTCTCTTCTCCGTTCAACCTAAATACAAGGAAAGGCTTGCTGTCTGTGTTTGTTCCCTGGTTGTGAATCACCCTGCTTCGTGCCACCTGTATCAGCGTCGTATCGCCTAATGTAGAAGGCATACAGAAAAGCACAATTTTACGCTCGGCATCCACCTCAGTCAGGCTGAACTCATGCGTACAAGATGGTAGCACAGAAATTAATAAGGCTATAAATAAAAGTCGGTATATCATACGGATTTAAAATTTAAGTGTATAACTGAAAGAGGGTATGATAGGAAACACTCCATGAGCTTTTCCCACAAACGTACCGTCCGGATTTTGCTGGACAGTGGCATAGAATGGATTCTTCCTGCAATAGGCATTATACAGACTGATATTCCAGATACGCTCGAAACCTCTTTTCGTAGTTTTGCGGAAATTAATCCCCAATTCCAGTCTGTGATAGGCCGGAAGGGAAACATTGTTGGGCATTTCATAAATCATCATCCCTTCATTTGCCTTCTCTACTCCCGGAATAACGAGAGCATCTACCTGCTGTGTCGGAATGGTCATGCGATTCCCACTATGATAATTCCATGAGGCGTATACGTCAATTCTTTCATTAAACTTATGACTGATATTGACAGACAACCGGTGCCGGTTGTCAAACTTATCCGGATACCATGAAGAATGGAAGTCAGGGAAAAACCTCTTGCTCCACGAAAGTGTATAGGAAGCATCGACCGAAGTCTTTCCGTTACTGTAACAGATGTCGGTTTCCATCCCGTAAGCTTTTCCTTTCCCTGTACGTACCTCTTCCTCCCATCGGTCTGCCATCGGATTCAGCATGCCACTATTGCCATCATATTCTATCAGGTTGTCCATGGTTTTATAAAACCCTTCCACGCTCCACCGGATGTTATACGGCAATTGGGTATATACTCCCACTGCATATTGACGTGCTTTCATGGGAGTGATGCGTGCTGTGGAAGGTACCCAATAGTCAGTCGGCAAATTCAAGTAGGTGGCCGAAAGCTGATGCATGAACTGGCTCATTTCGGTGTACGAGACTTTCAGGCTAGCTTTGTCACACAACCTGAAGTTGATTGCCGCACGTGGTTCTATCGAATGATATTTCGTACTCGATATACCAAACAGCGTATAATGTAACCCTCCATTCAGTTTCACACCTTTACATAACGTCATCTCGTCCTCTGCATAAAGCGTAAACTCATTGCTCTTGTACCGGCTATCCACTTTCTCGGTCAACTCATCTTGCGATGTACTGTCATACTTCGAATAATAATTCTGGGGCACAAACAAATGGCGTATATAATTGGAGCCAAAACGGATGTGATTCCAGGAGTTTGGACGATAGTCAAACTCCATCCGATAACCGAAGTCATTGATGGTGGAATGATTGTTCTGCCCTTTTACAATTCCACCCTTCGTTCCTTCGATATATCCCAAGCGTTCTTCACTCAAGTAATCGAACCTGGAACGATTATGAGTATAAACTCCTGTAATATTGACGAACATGTTGTGCGAGAAAATGTATTTCCAATTGGCAGATGCAGTGAAATTACCCCATTGTAAATTGAACTTGTCTATATTGGTAGGTTCTGGGTCAAACAGATATTCTTTATGTCTGAACTTAAAAAGGTCATTCCCTGAATAAAGACTGATATCCGCACGACTCTTTTCGGAGAATACATGAGTCACTTTCGCATTGATGTCATGAAAAGCATATCTCACATTTTGCTTGTTCCGGCGACTGGTATTCATAATGGCAATAGCCGGGGCGGTAAGCAAGTCCATCCACGTGCGGCGCATGGCGACATTGAACGACGTACGGTCCTTCATTATCGGTCCTTCAAACTGTATCCTGCCCTCTAAAAGTCCAAGCGTAAAACTGCCATGATATTCCTTCATGTTTCCGTCGTTAGTACGTACATCAACCACCGAAGAGAGCCGTCCGCCATAACGGGCAGGAAAACCACTTTTATAAAAATCTATATTCTTGATAATGTCTGTATTGAATGCTGAAAACAACCCTCCGGCATGATTCACCTGATACAAGGAAGTACCATCCAGAAGAAACAAATTCTCATCATTGTTCCCACCATGTACGTACAATCCGGAGATAAGCTCCGTCCCGCCGGCCACTCCCGACAAGCCTTGAAGTTTCTTTACCACATCGGGCGAGCTCATAAAGTTGTTTCCATTTACAAAGTCCTTCGCTGTAAGCGAGACTTTTCCTGTCTGAGTAGTATGAAGAGGCGAGTTCAAATCAGCCGTCACCACCACTTCATTGAGCTGGTAATCAGACTTCAGAGTTATATTCTTTGATTTGTTTCCGCCTAACGTAACATCTTCCAGATGTTCTCCACTGCCAATGTGCGAAAACCGGATTTTATGTCTTCCCTCACTTAACGTAAGGCTATAAAACCCGTGCTCGTTAGTCAGCGTACCCACACTCGAAGTCATGTCCCATACGGTTGCATTTATCACACTTTCTCCATTTTCCTGATAGACGTATCCACTTAACGTATAAGTCAACAGTCTTTTAAGTATGACATGACTACCATCTATTTCCCACTTGATATTCGTATGATGAAAGAGGGTTTCAAGAGCACTTTCCAGACTGAGCATATCAGGTTTCTTGCCAGTATACGGAATATCAAGCCTGATAGACGCATCATACACAAAGCTGACAGGGTACATCTGTTTCACCTGCTCCATCATGTCTTCCAGGGTAACCCGATGCTGCGCATATAGGAAAGAAGCATCCATCAAGAAAGCTAAAATTAATAAGGATATGATTCTTTTCATCACTCTTTCTGTGTTACTTTTATATCCAATGTCTTTTCTATCAATGCGATAATTTCGCCCAAGTTGTCCGTCTTGAATTCACCAGTAATTGTCCTCTCATGTTCCGACGCATACAACAGTGTACCATAATAGAGGGAAAGCTCTTTCAACACTTCATCAATGGGCGTATTCCTGTAAATGAATTTTCCAGTAGCCCAAGCCGAAGGATTTGGAGAAACAGCATGCACCGCTACAGGCATCTCATCACCATGTGTCAGCATGCCACACATGTCTTTTGTAAGGATAATTCCATTTTCTCCATATCTTCCTTTAAACACAACTTTACCAGATTTTACATACACACGGGTAGCTGTATCCTTTCTGCATTCAGTCACTTCAAACTCGGTTCCAAGTACTTTCACCTGAGCGTATTCAGTGGTGGCAATAAAAGGAGACAGCGCATTTTTTCGGACACTAAAATAGATTTTTCCCGACATGTTGACTTCCCGGTTAGCCTTTCCATACTTCTCGGTGTCATATTCCAAAGTCGCTCCTTGGGAAAGTATAGCCAGCGTACTGTCTGGCAGAAAATATCTTGTCACCATCGCATCTGCCGTAATTGACACAGTATGATGCTCCTTCCGGCTTAACAAGGTATAGCTCACTACACAAATAAGGATAGCCGCGGCGATTCCTGAAAAATAAGTCCAAAAACCGCTTACTTTATTTTGATGCGCTATACCTGTTATTTTCTTCAGGGCCTTTCTTGTATCCAGTTTCCCATCTTCGTAATACCAAAGGACAAACTGCAGTTTTCTTTCTTCTTTATCTTTCATGATTGAATGTGTTTTTAGCTAAGACTGAATGAACCATAAAAACGACTATACCGAAACAAAAAATTATCCAAAAAAGAACAAATACACCTTCCTCGCACCTTCCTTCAACGTTTTAAGTGCTTTGCTCATCTGGTTCTTTACCGTATTGACAGAGATGTGCAATCTTACGGCTATTTCTTCATATTTCATACCATCCCTCTTGGCCAGCAAGAACACCTCCTTGCATTTTTCCGGTAAGGCCTCTATAGCAGTCCAGATACGAGCCTCATCATAAGACCATTCTTCACACTCCTCGTCAGACAGGATTTCCTCAAGGTCTGATGGCTGCACATTGCCATCAATGAGTGAATCCTTCTTCAAGATGTCTATACAGCGGTTTCTCACCATAGAGTACAGATAAGATTTAAGACCACTCACTTCAAATCCTTTCTCTTTCCGTTTCCACAATTCCATAAAACAGTCCTGTACCGCATCTTCTGCATCATCTATATCTTTCAGATAATGAAGCGCAAACAAGCAAAGCGGACGATAATATTGAAGGAAATTATCTCTGAATATTTTTGTATTGATGTCCATGTACAAGTGTGATTGATAGATTCGCATTTTTAAGAAAACTCAGAATATCAGATTTACCACTATGAGCGGACTTGTTTTTATTATATTTAAACACAACAGATTTACTTTATACATTCTTTAAATATCACAGATTCTACTAGAGTTTATAGTGAATACTATATTTCGCACGATTTCTTCCCACCAATCAAAGCCTATCTATAAAGAAAAACTTATATTTGCATTATCTGAATCACACAATCATAGAACCATGAGCAAGATTTATCCGGTAGGCATACAAAGTTTTGAAGAGATACGCAAAAATCATTACTGCTATGTAGACAAAACTGAATTAATTTACCAGCTGGTAAACAGTGGTAAATATTATTTTCTGAGCCGTCCCAGACGATTCGGAAAAAGCCTGCTCATCTCCACACTTGAAGCCTATTTCTCCGGTAAAAAAGAACTGTTTCAGGGTCTTGCCATGGAACAACTGGAAAAAGAATGGACAGCATATCCTGTGCTGCATCTTGACCTGAATGCACGAAGATACGAGAATGAAGCCTCTCTTTATGCTATACTTAACCAACATTTGGAAAGCTGGGAAGCAATCTATGGAGACGAAAAAAAAGATCGGGCTCCAGAAGAACGTTTTGCCTACCTGATAGAAAAAATCAGCCGTACCACCAGCAAAAATGTAGTCGTATTAGTGGACGAATACGATAAACCGATGTTACAGGCCATCGGTAACGAAACTCTTCTTTGCAACTATCGCAACACCCTGAAGGCTTTCTACGGGGTATTGAAAACCTGTGACAAATATCTTCGGTTTGCTCTTCTGACAGGCGTAACCAAATTCAGTAAAGTAAGCGTATTCAGCGACCTGAATAACCTGGAAGACATTTCTCTACAGGCTATGTATAACAATTTGTGTGGAATCACAGAAAAGGAGTTATCAGAAGTATTTGCAGAGGACATCCAGGTATTGGCCGACAATAACGCACAAACTTATGCTGAAACTTGTCACCAATTGAAAGAATGGTATGACGGATATCATTTTGCATACCGCTCGGAAGACATCTATAATCCTTTCAGTCTGCTCAATGCTATGAAAAGCCGTGAATTTGGAAGCTATTGGTTTGAGACCGGTACGCCGACTTTCCTCGTAGAATTAATAAAGCATAGTAAATATAATTTGCAGCGGCTTACCGAAGAAATAGCAACTGCCGATTCATTGGGCAGTATTGACACAATGGAAACTAATCCCGTACCCATCCTCTACCAAAGCGGATACCTTACGATTAAAGGGTATGACAAAGAATTTAAAGTATACAAACTGGGATTCCCCAACAAGGAAGTGGCAGAAGGGTTTACACGCTTCTTACTTCCCTGCTATGCATATATGCCTTCCGGCAATCCCTCTTTTGAACTAATGTGTTTTGTAAAAGAGGTACGGGACGGCAAAATAGATGCATTTATGAAACGCCTGCAAAGCTTCTTTACAGACACTCCTTATGAATTAATACGCGATCTGGAATTACATTATCAGAACGTATTGTTCATTATCTTCAAACTGTTAGGCTTTTATACCCAGGCAGAATACCATACCTCGGAAGGACGCATTGATCTTGTAGTAAAAACAGCGCAGTATATTTACGTCATGGAGTTCAAGCTGGACGGAAGTGCGGAAGAAGCCCTGAAACAAATCAATGACAAACAATATGCACTGCCTTTTGCCACGGATACGAGAAAAGTCTACAAACTGGGAGTAAACTTCAGCCATCGTACACGCAACATCGAAAAATGGATTATAGAAGAATTATAAGACCTGTTTCCCAAGTAACCTAATCTTTTCTTTCTACCTTCGGCACGCTTTCTACGTTTCCATTCCGTGAACCCTACGTTCCCCGATGCAGAACCGTACGTTTCGCATAAGGAAAACATACGGTTCCGCGCTGAGAAACGTAAAAGACTTCTTCCCCTCAGAAAGTATTCGCTTTGATAATTCCAGCTATTTTTCGTAACTTCGCATGTTCATCTAACAAGAAAAGATACATGTCAGAAAATGATTTTATTACCATAAAGGGTGCCCGGGTGAATAACCTGAAAAACATCGACGTACGTATTCCACGCAACAAGCTGGTAGTCATTACCGGACTGTCTGGTTCGGGAAAGTCGTCGCTGGCATTCGATACGCTGTATGCCGAAGGGCAAAGACGCTATGTAGAAAGTCTGTCTTCTTACGCCCGCCAGTTTCTCGGACGTATGAGCAAACCGGAATGTGACTTTATCAAAGGGATTCCACCTGCCATCGCCATTGAACAGAAAGTAACGAGCCGCAACCCGCGTTCTACCGTGGGTACATCGACAGAGATTTATGAATACCTGCGCCTGCTTTTCGCACGGGTGGGAAAAACGTATTCTCCCGTAAGCGGACAACTGGTGAAGAAGGACAGTGTGGAAGACATCGTGAACTGCATGCTGTCTTACCCGAAAGGCACACGCTATACCGTACTGACGCCTATCCTTCCCCGTGACGGAAGAAGTGTGGCAGAACAGCTGGACATGGATATGAAGCAGGGCTTTACCCGACTGGAAGTGGACGGCGAAATGGTACGCATTGAGGATTATACCTACAATGAGAACGATAAGGTGTATCTGTTAGTGGACCGCATGAGCTGCGATGACAGCAAGGATGCCATCAGCCGACTGACGGATTCTGCCGAGACGGCCATGTACGAAGGCGACGGCACGTGTATGCTTCGTTTCTATTTGTCGGATGACACCCGCCTGCATGTATTCAGCACGAAGTTTGAAGCCGACGGCATCAAGTTTGAAGAACCGAACGACCAGATGTTCTCATTCAACTCTCCGCTGGGAGCCTGTCCTACGTGCGAAGGCTTCGGAAAGATTATCGGTATCGATGAACACCTGGTGGTGCCCAACCGTGCGCTGAGCGTGTACGATGGTGCCGTGCTTTGCTGGAGGGGCGAGAAAATGGGAGAATGGCTGAATGAGTTCCTTCGGGAAGCTCCGGCTCATGATTTCCCCATCTTTGCTCCCTATTATGAACTGACACAGGAACAGAAAGATTACCTCTGGCACGGGCCAAGAGAGAAGGTCTGCATCGACTCTTTCTTCAAGATGCTGGAGGAAAACCAATATAAGATACAGTATCGCGTGATGCTGGCCCGCTACCGGGGAAAAACAACTTGCCCTACCTGTCACGGAAGCCGACTGAAAAAGGAGGCCAGCTACGTGCGAGTGGGTGGAAAGAATATCTCGGAACTGGTGGAAATGCCGATTACCCAGTTGCAGGAGTTTTTCCGTACGCTCACACTGGATGCGCACGACACCCTCGTGGCACAACGCCTGTTGAGTGAAATCAAGAACCGTCTGACATTCCTGTCGGATGTAGGTCTGGGTTACCTGACACTGAACCGGTTGAGCAACTCGCTTTCGGGAGGTGAAAGTCAACGAATCAATTTGGCCACCTCGTTAGGAAGCAGCCTGGTAGGTTCATTGTATATTCTTGACGAACCAAGTATCGGTCTGCACAGCCGTGACACTACGCGCCTTATCAAGGTGCTGCGCCAGTTACAGCAATTAGGAAACACGGTAGTGGTAGTGGAACACGATGAAGAAATCATCCGTGCAGCAGATTATATCATCGACATCGGCCCGAAAGCCGGACGACTGGGTGGACAAGTGGTGTATGAGGGCGACATGAAAGACTTACAGAAGGGAAGCGACAGCTATACCGTGAAATACCTGTTAGGAGAAGAGACCATCGACCTGCCTACCAGCCATCGTCCATGGAACAACTACATCGAAATCAAGGGAGCACGTGAGAATAACCTGAAAGGCATCGACGTGCGCTTCCCGCTTAACGTGATGACGGTGGTGACGGGGGTCAGCGGTTCCGGAAAGAGTACGCTGGTACGCGACATTTTCTACAAGGCTCTGAAGCGGGAATACAGTGAATCGAGCGAACGTCCGGGCGAATTCATCTCATTGGAAGGAGACATCCGTCAGGTGAACGACATCGAGTTTGTGGACCAGAACCCTATCGGAAAGTCTTCCCGAAGCAATCCGGTAACTTATGTCAAGGCCTATGATGAAATCCGCAAACTGTTTGCCGACCAACCGCTGGCCAAGCAGATGGGATACAGTGCAGGCTATTTCTCATTCAACACGGAAGGCGGACGTTGCGAAGAATGCAAGGGAGAAGGTACGGTAACGGTAGAAATGCAGTTCATGGCCGACCTGGTGTTGGAATGTGAGTCGTGCCACGGCAAGCGCTTCAAGAACGACACGCTGGAAGTGAAGTTCGAAGGAAAAAACATTTACGACATACTGGAAATGACGGTCAACCAGGCCATCGAGTTCTTTACGGAACACAACCAGAAGAAGATTGTCAAGAAGTTGCGCCCGCTACAGGATGTGGGACTGGGTTACATCAAACTGGGACAGTCTTCGTCTACCCTCTCGGGAGGAGAAAACCAGCGCGTGAAACTGGCGTACTTTCTCAGTATCGAAAAGGCACAGCCTACCATCTTCGTATTCGACGAACCGACGACTGGCTTGCATTTCCATGACATCAAGAAACTGCTGGAAGCTTTCGATGCCCTCATCAGTCGGGGACATACGCTGGTCATCATCGAACACAACATGGATGTCATCAAATGCGCCGACCACGTGATTGACCTCGGTCCGGAAGGTGGCGACATGGGGGGAAATCTCGTGGCAACCGGCACACCGGAGGAAGTGGCCAAATGTGCGGCTTCCTATACGGGACAATACCTGGCAGAAAAACTCAATCAGTAATCTTAACAAACAGACACATGACTCAAACTCTTGACACCTTATACAGCCAGTTCACCGGCCATGCTCCGGAAAGCGTGGAAGCATTGCCGGGAGCCGGCTCCAACAGAAGCTACTACCGTCTGAAGGGTACTCCGACCCTAATCGGGGTATGCGGTACTTCACGCGAAGAAAACGAGGCCTTCATCTACCTGTCACGCCATTTTCAGGCACAGCATCTTCCGGTACCGGCGGTGCATGCCGTTTCCAACGACGGACTCTGTTACCTACAGGATGATTTAGGAACAGATTCTCTGTTTCAGCTTATCGCACACGGAAGAGAAACCGGAGAGTTTGACTCAACGGAAAAGGAGTTGCTAAAGAAAGTCATCCGGTTGCTGCCCCACATACAGTTTGAAGGGGCACAAGGACTGGATTTCGGGAAATGCTATCCGGCGGTAGAGTTCAATCACAGAAGCATTCTGTGGGACTTGAACTACTTTAAATACTGTTTTCTGAAAGCTACAGGAGTGGAATTCAGAGAGGATTTGTTAGAAGACGATTTCGAAGCCCTTTGCCAGACACTGATAAAGAGCATGGAACCCCAACCGGTATTCATGTATCGCGACTTCCAGAGCCGTAATATCATGGTGAAGGACGGAGAGCCTTACCTGATTGATTTCCAGGGAGGACGGAAAGGACCGCTGTATTACGACGTGGCTTCTTTCCTCTGGCAAGCCAAGGCCAACTATCCGGACAGCCTGCGCCAGGAACTGATTGACGAGTACCTGGAAGCCCTACGCCCCTACAAACAGATAGAAAAGGAAGTGTTCCTGTCCCATCTGCGTCATGTCGTATTGTTCCGGACGCTACAAGTATTAGGAGCTTACGGTTTCCGCGGTTACTTCGAGAAAAAGGCTCATTTCATTGAGAGTATTCCTTTTGCCATTGAAAATCTGCGCCAGTTATTGCAGGAGGGTTTTCCGGAATATCCTTATCTCTGCGAGGTATTACAGCGCATGACAGAGCTGAAACAGTTTGCTGCTGCACGCAACCGCCTTAACCTGACGGTCACGGTAATGAGTTTCTCTTACCGGAAAGGGATTCCGACAGACGAAAGTGGAAATGGTGGAGGATACGTGTTCGACTGCCGAGCCGTACACAATCCCGGACGCTACGAGCAGTACAAATCGCTTACAGGACTGGACACACCGGTCATAGAATTTTTAGAGAAAGACGGAGAAATTACAGAGTTCCTTCGCCATACCGACGCTCTGGTGGATGCCCACGTGCAGCGTTTCCTGGAACGTGGATTCTCGCACCTGATGATTTGCTTCGGATGTACCGGAGGGCAGCACCGCTCTGTGTACTCTGCCCAACACACAGCAGTGCACTTGCATGAAAAATTTAAAATTAATGTACACCTGATTCATCGGGAACAACAAATAGACCAATTACTGAAAGCCAAATGAAAGCCATGATATTTGCTGCCGGACTGGGTACCCGGCTCAAACCGCTGACCGACCACATGCCCAAGGCCTTAGTTCCGGTGGCCGGACGTCCCATGCTGGAACATGTGATTCTCAAACTGAAAGAAGCAGGATTTACCGAACTGGTCATCAACATTCACCATTTCGGAGAACAGATTATCGATTTTCTGAAAGCTAACCAGAATTTTGGACTGACCATTCATATCAGCGATGAACGTGACAGATTGCTCGATACAGGAGGCGGTATCAAAAAGGCGGCAACCTTCTTTACAGGAACGGAACCGTTTTTGGTACACAATGTGGACATCCTGTCGAATGCCGACCTGAAAGAGGTTTATGATTTTCATCGGAAAAGTCAGAATCTGGCTACACTGCTGGTCAGCCCGCGCAAGACCTCACGCTACCTGCTGTTCGATGCGGATAATCGTCTGCAAGGGTGGATTCACAAAGATACCCTGCAAACCAAACCGGAAGGATTTGTGTACGAACCGGGCCAATACCGCGAATATGCGTTCAGCGGCATCCATGTAATTTCACCGGAACTGTTTCGCTACATGGAAGGAGAGGCATGGAACGGTAAATTTCCCATCATGGATTTTTATCTGCACACCTGCCGGCAACTCCACCTCGGAGGATGCATCAAAGAAGACCTGCAACTGATTGACATCGGCAAACCGGACACGCTGGTCCGGGCCGAAGAATTCCTGAAAGATTAATACCAGGTAACTGCACTACCCGTATTGCTTCGCTGATCCCACTTCAGGGCATCGGTCAGCATGCTGGAGTTGGCACGGATAGAGAAGTTATAAGAAGTAAACGGACCGAACACCAATCCGCAACTCATATTAAAGCAGTGCAAGTCACGGGTAATGTTCAAGGTTGTCATAGACATCTCCTTAGAGGTAAAGTCGTATCCGGTAGAATACGTCATATTCCAACGGCTACCAATCTTGAAATTACCCGATACATTCAATGAATGCGTCAATGAATACGGATAACGCATGGTCTTGATGTTAATGTCCTTCGAACGGTCTTCACGAATACTGTAGCTATAGCTCAAGCTGACACTCCAAGGCAATTTGAAAGCCAGGTAACCGTCTGAATCGACAGAAGCTTTCTCCGTCTTTCGCATGTTGGAGTTGTTATTCTGTTCTTCCGTTTCTTCCTCTGTCTCCTCGTCTTCACCACCTTCTTTTCCTTCTTTATCCTTATTCTTTTCATCCTCATCTTTCTTTCCGAAGAGTTTCTTGAAGGTATCGTTATTCAAGGTATAAGAGAATGAACCACTGTATCCCTGGAAACGTCCGAAACGTCCGTAAGACCATTCTGTACGGTCGCCCACCACTACATTACCATTCTCATCGAACTGGTATGCATACGTAGCGAATGAGGCATTCATATTAAACGTATAGCTCTTGGTCAGCTTCAAACGAAGGTTCATGCTCAAGTCACTCCACTTTTTATTGGCTACGTCGTAAGAAAGAGAAGCCCCCAACTGGTCAATCAAGCTGATTTTCTTGTAGCCGGTAGTATCTTTATCCGACTTCATCTTCATCTCTATGTTGTTATCAATTGAGAAGCTGATGTTCTGTGACATATTCTTTCCCGGATAGCCGTATACAGCTCCTTCATAAGGAGAATACTCTACGGTACGCACCTCACCGTCTTCATCTGTATAAGTATAGGTGTCGTAATAGCCATAACGTGATTTACCGAAATCCGGCGTATAGGTGTAGCTGACAGTCGGTGTAAAGACGTGACGAATCTGAAGCTCCTTACTTTTCATGAACAAAGGCTTGTACATACCATACAACTTGGTATTCATCTGTAAAGACAAGTTGTAATCGTACAAACGGTTGAAGCCGTTGATAGTATCTCGCTTCACATGATCCGTAGATGCCGGACTCGGGTCATAGCTCTGCTTTACTTTCCGCAAATACCAGCGTTCCGTGTAATTGAACGAAGGAACGATATTGATGTACTTGAACAAGTTGAAAGTAGCCGAGACCGGAATCTTGTGCTGCATACCGTTCTGCCACTGTGTCAAAGGTGTCTTGAACAACAGATTATCCTTTGTGCTGATGGAGTTGGTGATACTTCCGGTGTACTGCAATGAAATCTTTTCGTACCAGCGCTCATCTCCTGCCGATTTTTTACGCTTGAACGGATAAATACGGTTCAATGAGATATTTACGTCTGGAAGCGTCATGCTCAAAGAAGAGTCACGCGTGTTCTGCGTGATATTGAATGCTCCAGAGATATTCAACCCGATTTCCGGAAAGTTACGTGAGTAGCTCACACTGGAAGCCTTGGTATTCTGAGAATACTGCTGCGGGTTGTACAAGCTGCTCAAACTGGAACGGTCGTAACTACTGGTGGCAAAGTTCACACTGGCCGAGAACGAACTGTTCGGATTGGCCTTGGCATCCTGCCGGTGACTCCACTGGATACGGAAATCTTTCGACACAGAATAGTCGGGCATGTTCTTCTCACCCGTTTTTGTCACCAAATAACTGGCATTGAACGAGCCACTGAATTTATAACGCTTGTTATAGTTAGATGCAGCCGATAATCCCCAAGAACCCTTCGTAAAGATTTCTCCCAATACTTTCAAGTCCATCTGGTCGCTGATGGCAAAATAATAACCACCGTCGCGCAGATAGAAACCACGGTTCATTTCATCACCATACGTCGGCATGATAAAACCGGAAGAATAGCTGCTATTGAACGGGAAGAAACCAAAAGGTACGGCAATAGGCAGAGGCACATCCTCTACCACCAGCTGTGCAGGTCCGAATACTACGTTTTTCTTCGGACGCACCTTTGCCATGGACAGTTTCAAGTAAAAATGAGGATGTTCGTGATTGTCGCAAGTAGTATATTTACCATGACGCATGTAAATTTCATCGTTTGCCCCTTTCTTTCCTTCCTCACTGGTGACATATCCTTCACCCTGCTGTGTAACAATGCTATTGATGAAACCCTTCTTGGTCTTGAAGTTATAACGCATGATTTTAGATTCATACGGTGTTTCTCCATCCTTGAAAATCGGTGAACCCGTTTCCACTCCTGCCGTATCGGTCACTCCCGTGGCATAGACGGTACTGCTGTCCATATTCATTGTAATTACTGCAGAGGTCAGCTCAATGTTCTGGTAATTCACTTTACCTTCCCCATAAAGATGTGCATAGCCCTCTTTTGTAAAGACAATCGAATCGCTTGCCTCATAAATAACCGGTGCATCCAGCGGTTCTTTTTTCTTTGTGGTATCTGCGGCCAGCGAGTCCATTCCCAGTGAATCCAACGCCAGCGAGTCCCGATGAAGGGAATCGGTCTTCTCTCCTCCCCGCATACGTTTTCCTCTCACACGCTGTGCTTCGGCATAGAATGAGCAGAAAAAGCCAAAAACAAACAGAGATAGCAGTAAATATGTAGTTCTTCTAAATGATGTCATCACCGTCTTTTTACGCAATATGCGGTGCAAAAGTAAGCATTATCCTACAAATAAACGTCAACGCTTTCCTTTTTAATGTATTTTTAGTTCTACAAAAAGAGTTTACACCACGCATCAAAACGCGCCAGCCCCTCTTCCCCATGCTTTTCAATACTCTTTCGGGCCTTCTCTACGCTCTTTTCCTTATCCAATTTGGTCTTTGAATAAAACTTATCAGCAAAACAGATAATCTGCTCTTCCAGGCTGACTGGAATCATTTCACGGTGAGGCACCGGAAGGTCACGTTCCAGAATCGCCTTGAGGGAAAGTCCGGCACCTGTATGACGCTCACACACCAGCGCATGACGCGGATAACCCTCACGAGCCACCAATTCCGAACCTAAATATCCATGACAGATATAGGGATATTTGCCAAAGCAGAAAATGCCATCTGCGTCCGTCATAAAAATACCAATGTCATGAAGCATGGCCGCCTCTTCTATAAAAGTCAAGTCCAGATTCAGTTCCGGATGCTTACGTGCCATTTCCAAAGCCTTGTCTGCTACCGAACGGCTGTGTACCAGCAAAATATGTTTTAACTCATTATCTTCCGGATAATATTTGTCAATCAATGCAAGTGGATTCATAAATAAATGTGGCTATATTTGTAAAAAGTATCACAAATCTACAAAAATTCCATGAGTTACACGAAAAGAATCTTTTTGAAATACATTTTGGGTGCATGTATAAGCTGTTTTATGGCTCTACAAGGACATGCCACCGTACGCAACGGAGCTGACCAACTGGAAAAACTGCTTCCCTTGCTTGAAGGAAAACGGGTTTCTCTGGTGGTAAACCATACTTCTCTTTGTGGGAAAAAACATTTGCTGGACACCCTGGCCAGTCAAGTAAAAATCGTACGGGTATTTGCTCCTGAACATGGATTTCGAGGGGATGCAGATGCCGGAGAATACATTCAAAACGGAAAAGATACCCGCACGGGGGTGCCCATCCTTTCACTTTATGGAAAAAACAAGAAACCGCTACCGTCACAACTGACTGGCACGGATGTGGTAGTGTTCGACATACAAGACGTAGGTGCCCGCTTCTACACTTACATCAGTACGCTTTATTACGTGATGCAGGCTTGTGCCGAGAACCAGAAAGAACTGATTGTGCTGGACCGCCCTAATCCTTGTGACTACGTAGACGGTCCGGTACGAGAAAAAGCATACAAAAGTTTTGTGGGCATGCTTCCCATCCCCCTGCTTCATGGATGTACCTTAGGCGAAATGGCCGGAATGATTAATGGAGAAGGCTGGTTAGGTAAAGGCCTGCAATGTCGTTTGCAAGTAATTCGAGTGGAAGGATGGAAACACGGACAGCCTTACTCGCTTCCGGTAAAACCTTCTCCCAATTTACCAAACGATCTTTCCATTGCGCTCTACCCCTCACTCTGTCCTTTTGAAGGAACTTCCGTAAGCATCGGTAGAGGAACCACTTATCCTTTCCAAGTCATCGGTTCTCCGGCACTAAAGGATTTTTTCCAGTTTCAATTTACCCCACGCTCTTTAAAAGGGTTCGACAAGCATCCGCTTCATCAGAATCAGGCCTGCTTCGGCCTTGACCTGCGTACAGAGAAAGAGCTGCCTCAAGGCTTTTCCCTAAAATACCTCCTGCAGTTTTATCAGCTCTATCAGAAACAATATCCGGATGCCGAAAAGCGTTTCTTCAGCCGTTCCCAATGGTTTGACCTGCTAATGGGTACCTCACAGGTACGCAAGGATATACTTCAGGGAAAAACGGAATCCGAAATACGCCAGGCATGGGAGAAAGGGTTACAAGCTTACCGTTCCTTACGTGAAAAATATTTATTGTATGAATAAAAAACAAGCGGACAGCAGGTTGCTTCTTTCAAGCCTCCTGCTGTCCGCTTCTTACTATCTTAATCTGCGCGATTATTTCTTTTTCATCTTCTGCATCATACCAGCCATCTTGCTGCCAGTTACCATCTTCATCATCTTACGAGTCTGGTCAAACTGCTTCAACAGGCGGTTTACTTCCTGAATGCTTGTTCCACTACCCTTAGCAATACGTGTACGGCGTGTTCCATTCAGAATTTCAGGATGAGTACGTTCTTCCGGAGTCATAGAATAAATAATAGCCTCAATGCTCTTAAATGCATTGTCGTCGATATCAATATCCTTAATGGCTTTTCCTACACCCGGAATCATGGAAGCCAATTCCTTCAAGTTACCCATCTTCTTAATCTGGTGAATCTGAGTCAGGAAGTCATTGAAATCAAACTGGTTTTTCTGAATCTTCTTCTGAAGGCGTTTCGCTTCTTCTTCATCATACTGTTCCTGTGCACGTTCTACCAATGACACGATATCACCCATACCCAGGATACGGTCGGCCATACGGGCCGGGTGGAACTGATCTACGGCATCCAGTTTCTCACCAGTACCCACGAACATAATCGGCTTGTTTACTACCGTACGGATAGACAACGCCGCACCACCACGTGTATCACCATCCAACTTGGTCAATACTACACCGGTGAAATCCAGACGTTCATTAAATTCACGAGCTGTATTTACCGCGTCCTGTCCGGTCATGGCATCTACCACAAACAATGTAGCATCCGGATTGATAGCTTTCTTAATGGCTTCAATCTCGTTCATCATCTGCTCGTCTACTGCCAAACGACCAGCTGTATCGACAATTACCAGGTCATACCCTTTTGCTTTCGCTTCCTGAATGGCATTCAAGGCAATCTGTACAGGGTCTTTGCTGTCCAGTTCACTATATACAGGAACTTCTACCTGCTGGCCGAGCACTTTCAACTGCTCAATTGCTGCCGGACGATACACGTCACACGCTACCAGCAAAGGTTTACGGTTCTTCTTTGATTTCATCATGCGGGCCAGCTTGCCAGAGAAGGTAGTCTTACCAGAACCCTGCAAACCTGACATCAAGATAACGGCCGGACGACCTTTCAATTCGATTTCGGCAGTATCTCCTCCCATCAAGGTAGTCAGCTCATCGTGTACAATCTTCACCATCAACTGACTGGGCTTGACAGCCGTCAATACATTCTGTCCCAGTGCTTTTTCCTTTACCGTATCTGTAAAGTTCTTTGCTACTTTATAATTCACGTCCGCATCCAGCAATGCACGACGTACATCCTTCAAGGTTTCGGCCACATTGATTTCGGTGATTTTACCTTCACCTTTCAATATCTTAAACGACCGTTCTAGTCTTTCACTTAAATTATCGAACATATATGTTGCTTTTTTTATTTATTATCAAAAATTTCCAGCGTGCAAAATTACAAAAAAATCAGTATGCTCAAATCTTTTTGTTCTGCCATTTTGCTTTTTTCAGATAAATGAGACTGGAACCTAACATCAACACATAATAAATCACTTCCGTGGTGAAGCATACGTCCACCGGTGCCTGGATAACCATGCCCACCACAATGATATAAAGTGCATAAAAAACTTGTACAAACACTTCCAATACCAACGCCGCCTGCGTATTGCCCGTTCCTGATATGCCATTGAAGTACACATTGGCCAGCGAAGCAATCAGCATAGCCCCGCATACCACGTACAAAGCCGATACAGACTCCACCAGCAAGGCTTCTTCATTTGTATAAACCGACAAGATACTTCCGGGAAACGCCACGCACAAGCCTACGCACACTACCATAATCAAAAACGACATCCGGGATATTTTATGCAGTAACGTAACTACCCCTGATGAACCGCCGGCACCAATCAGATTACTCACCAACGTATTGGCAGTAGTGGAAAGTGCCTGTACAGGAATCAGCAACACTACATACACACTTCGCACGATATTGGCCACCGCCAGTTGCCGCTGTCCGAGTCGTTCAAGAGCCATAAAAAAGACAAACCAGATGGCCATGGCCAGAAAATACTGTACCATCGTAAAACAAGATATGCGAAGGATGCGCAGCACCATACTTAAATCGAACTGTCCAAAACGATTCAGTCCGTATTTTTTCAGGTCTACCTTATAATAAGTATAAAGCAAAAAGAAGAGCAGTGAAGAAGCTTCGGCGATGACAGAAGCCAAGGCAGCACCACGTACCCCCATTTCCGGCAGACCTAATTCTCCGAATACCAAGGCGTAATCAAGCACCACATTCACCAAAGCCATTACGACTGCATTCATGGTCAACACTTTGGTACGCGTAATACCTATATAAAGCCCACGAAACATCACATTCACAAAAGCAAAAAGAAATCCCCAGATACGCCAGGTGAAAAATTCATAGGTAGCCCCATAAATAGAATCCGAAGTAATCAGCAACCGAATCAACGGAGCAGCAGAAAAATACATCAGTATCAGCAAACAAACCGCCATCCCGAAACTGAAAGCCGTTCCCTGCCACATAATAGGGCCTACTGCCCGATAGTTTCCTTCTCCATTACGACGAGCTATCAGAATCTGCGAACCGACACTAAAACCAAAAGCAATGGTATAAACACAAATGTAGAGCAAACCGCCCATGGCAGCTGCTCCCAAAGCGACTTCACCCACACGCCCTAAAAAGGCCGTATCAGTCACATTTATCACATTCTGCGCCAACAAGCCCAGAAAAATAGGATAAGTCACACGCCAGATTTCCTTATTGGTGTACATACATCAAAAGAATAAAAATGATTGGAAATTGCATACTTTTGCAAAGATACACTTTTAAAACCAGAACTACATAAAAAGCATTTAAATACCCCCTCATGCTACTTAGTTTCAAATAAAACAATTTCAAATAAAATAATTTTTACTCATTTCGTTGGTTTGTGTGCAATTTAGCACTATTTTTGCAGCCGATTTTTAACAAACAACCTAAAAACGAATGAAAAAATTTCTTTTCATCAGTGCAGCGACACTGTGTATCTCTTTCCCAACTTTCGCGGGAGATTATCTGACCAACACCAATCAAAACGCCGCTTTCCTTCGAATGATAGCCCGAGGAGCTTCTATTGATATAGACGGTGTGTATAGTAACCCTGCAGGACTTTCTTTCCTTTCGCACGAGGGATTCTACCTGTCACTGACCGGACAAAGTGCTTATCAGACCCGTGAAATTGACGCTAATTTCCCACTCTTTCAGCAAGCTGACGGAACCAACGGCAGCCGATTGTATAAAGGAACTGCCTCTGCTCCCTTCATTCCGAGCTTTCAAGGATTATATAAAAAGGATAATTGGGTAATCTCTGCCAGCTTTGCCATTACGGGCGGTGGAGGAAAAGCCTCATTCAGCAACGGTCTTCCAATGTTCGATGCATTAGCTATGGGAATGATTCATCAGCAAACTGACGGACAAGTAACTCCCCAGATGTACGACATTAATACTTCTATGGATGGAAAACAATACATTTACGGAGTACAGTTGGGATTGAGCTACAAAATCAATGACTGGCTGAGTGTGTTTGCCGGCGGCCGAATGAACTACGTAAAAAGTGGCTATGAAGGTTACCTGAAAGCCTACATGAAAGAGAATTTAGGTGGAACCCAATTGGCCAACCTTGAACTGGACTGCGACCAGAGCGGATGGGGACTGACTCCCATCATTGGCGTGGATGCTAAATTAGGACGCTGGAACTTGGCTGCAAAATATGAATTCAAGACAAACCTGAATATTGAAAACCAGACCCACACACTGGAAGTTCCTACAGGTACCCCAGAAGCTGTCATAAAACCTTACGCAGATGGAGAACAAACCCCCAGCGATATTCCTGCCTACCTAAGTGTAGCTGCCGGATATGAAATTTTGCCTAACCTTCGTGCCTCTGTAGAATATCACTTCTACGATGACAAACATGCAGGCATGCTGAACGACCGACAGAAAACCCTGAAGCACGGTACTCACGAATACCTTGCCGGTATGGAATGGGACATTACCAAACGACTGACTGTCAGTGGTGGTTTCCAAAAGACAAACTATGGCCTGAGCAATGATTTCCAGACTGACACCAGTTTCTCATGCGACTCTTACTCATTAGGATTTGGTGCCAGAGTCAACCTTACACAAGCATGGAGCATTGATGTGGCCTATTTCTGGACACATTACAACAAATACATCAAAGAAACAGACAGCTACAACGGTACAGGCCTGAAAGGAACCGACATTTACAACCGAACAAACAAAGTATTCGGATTAAGTCTGAACTATAAATTCTAATTTCCACACTTCTGGCTTCTCACCTGCCCAACACATGAGAAGCCAGAAGTTTACCTTAAAAAATCCTTACTTCCCCTTCTTATTAGAAAGGGAACTGATAGTTTTTGTTATTTTTGTCAAGTAAAACCTTGTACTAATTCTCAAAAATTAAACTATGAACAAAAAACTATCATGGCTATTGCTCTCCACTCTATTGGGAGGAGCCGCACTGACGGGATGCTCGGAAGAAAATCCCAAACCTACAAACGGAGAAGGTGATCAGAATCCTACATCGAAGCCCCCCACAGAACTCTATTATGCCAACATGTTCGGCAAGGAGGCTATGAGTACCTACTATTACTGGAATAAGGAAATCAGTAGCGACCTGGACAACTGGAACATCGAGACCAACAATGACCCGATCGGCACCGTTGACCGAATAAGGTACCACCAAGGAGATAAATACATTGACAAATGGTCCATGCTCACCGACGACATGGCTTCCTTCAACAGCAGTGTAGAAGGGGTTTCTACTACATTTGGCTGGAATCTGACTTTCTATCCGGTAAACAAAGAAAAGAATCAATATGTAGCAGTCGTAAACTTTGTCCATGAAGGGACTCCTGCTGCAAAAGCGGAATTTAAACGAGGAGACATTATCCTTTCTATAAATGATGAAAAAATCACCCCCGACAACTATACGGATTTATACTATAAACCTACCTTAAAGGTTTCCCTCGGAAAACTGCAAGAAAATATCATTGTCAGCCAAAACAAGTCAATAGAGCTGACAGCCGTCAACATGTACGAAAATCCTATCATTTGCGACTCCGTATATGAATTCAACGGAAAGAAAGTGGGCTATCTGGCCTATACCAGCTTTGACCTGAAATCCATCAATCCACTGATTGAAATCGGGAAAAAGTTTAAAGCAGAAGGTATTGACGAATTGGTTTTAGACCTCCGGTACAACGGAGGAGGTTATGTTATTACTGAAAACGTGTTAGCCTCCATGTTTGCCCCGCAAGAAGCTGTCAGCAGCAAGAAAGTATTCGAAAAAGAAATCTACAACAGCTATTTGAGCGAAAGCTACCAGAAACAAGGAGAAAGTCTGGAAACCCGTTTCACCACCGAATTCAATTACCCGGAAGTGGAAGTCAATGCAAGCACTAAAGATGCCAACATCGGATTGAAAAAAATCTACGGATTAATCGGTTCTGGATCGGCATCGGCATCCGAAGCACTGCTTGGTGGATTAATGCCTTATACAAACGTTCGACTTATCGGCACACAGACACACGGTAAGTACTGCACCGGGTGGATGCTTAGCGCAGAAGAGATGTACGAGAAATGCCCACAAGAACTGAAGAACTGGGGAATCTATGTAATGGTCAGCATTTACCAGAATGCCGATGGAAAAACGCCCTGTATGCCTGATGGACTCATCCCAGACATACAGATTGAGGATGACCCGATACAGGCTTATCAAATAGGGGACGTCAACGAGCCTCTCTTGAAACAGGCACTCACGGAAGCCGGACGTTCATACGAAACTGACGGTGTACGCAGCCGTAGTGCGGCTTCCCCACACTTCAAAGCACTCCCGCCTGTAAAAACACCACTCTTTGGAAAACGTATCCAGCTGATTCCATCATTCGTTTGTAAGCATTCGATAAACTACAAGTTTTAAACCTTTATATACAACAATAGCGACTG
>ENA-OPMG01000321-OPMG01000321.1-human-gut-metagenome-genome-assembly--contig:-NODE-321-length-35193-cov-13.342478_pt1 | contig 35193 bp, 27 predicted proteins | sample MGYA00241522_ERZ501741 | MGnify/ENA primary metagenome ERZ501741 (study PRJEB25962, sample SAMEA2042616) | human gut metagenome | biome: human gut; feature: human-associated habitat; material: faeces...
TGATACGAAGCTGAAGTTCTCCTCCCCCTAACACTCCTATCTCATTATTCATGGGATTTATCTGAATACGGGGAAGCATCATCTGTTGCAACAGATTGACTCCATTTGTTGAAATCTTCATTTGCCGTTCAGAAGGAAAAATCAACTTACGATCCGAATGACTGATTTGTCCGGAAGCACTAACTGTTACACCTTCCATAGCCACAGCATCATCTTCCAATAAAATTTCCCTTAAATTTATATTCTGTTTAATTCCGTTTAATACAATAAATTGCGTACGATACCCCACACAGGATAATGCCAATAAATAATCGCCTGCATAGACCTTATTCAGTAAGAAATCGCCTTTGCTATTCGTAATAGTTCCTCCAACAAAAACCGAATCTGCTGTTTGTAAAACTACATTAACATATTCTGCAGCCTTTTTACTTGTCGCGTCTTTCACAGTGCCCTTTATAATTATTTGTTGGGCAAAAACTCCTTGTACCATACTGGCTACCAGTATGACTATCATTACTATTTTTCTCATTTTAAATATTATGATTTTATTCTTTTTACAAGATGGCCTGTCCTGCTTAAAAGTTATTGTTTTACAGTTTAGACGCTAGAAGATGAAAAAAAGTTGCACTTCCCGAACTTTTTGCTTAAAAAAAGGTTATATTTGCAGAAAACCTGTTTCAATAATGAAAAAAATTCTTCTAACATTAGCACTTGCCTTTTGTTGTGTTGCAGGGCAAGGACAAACTACAGCCATACCGGCAGGTGTCAATATTCAAGAGTTAAATACAAAGTGGGCAAAATTCACTCAGTATGCCGAACAAAAGCAAATAAATAAAGCGGTAGAAGAGGGAATACGGGTAAGTACGCTCTTTACTCAAAACAGACAATATAAAGAAGCCTTTGCCACTTGCCGACAAATGGACGCACTGATTTATTATAGTGAGCAAGAAAAAAAATCACCTGAGTACAAATTGCGTTTCATGGTGGGTAAAGAACGCCTGCGTATGTATACGAATCTAAAAAATACAGAACAATGCAAGATACTATTGAAACAACTTCACTCCTATACAGACCTATTAAAATCAGACTCTTTACAAGAAGAACTTCTAATGACGGAAGCCAATTATTATCAAACTTTCGGTATGACAGACAAAAGCTTGGAATGTTACAACATCTTATTCCAAAAGCGCTCTACCGGTAAAGATGAAAAAGGAATAGACCAATGCTATAAAGACATGTTGGGATATGCCGAACAGAATAATAATGCCCCATTGGCTATTGCAATGAGAAAACTTTATACTTCATGGCAAGATTCCATAAAAGCAGTAAAAACAGCCAATGAGCTAAACACACTACAACAAAAATATGAAACCAGTCAAAAAATTTTGCAGGAAAAAGAAGACAAGATTACCACAAATCTAATTATTATCATTGCATTATGTGTGTTATCTGCCATATTAGCTGCCGGATTATTATTTTTAGCTACCTTGTTATTTAAACATATCCGCCAAGTAAAGAAATTGAAACATAGCCTACAGATAGCGAATGAAAACAATGAGCAGAAGTCTAAGTTTATCGGTAATATCAGCGCCCAAATTGAACCAAGTCTGAATACAATAGATGAAGCAACAAAGGGAACAATATCTACCCCAATATTACATGAAAACATCAAGGCACTGAAAGAACTAATGACAGCTATCCAGACGTATATTTCATTGGAAGAAACACGTGAAGAACATTATCCGCTAAAGGAACTGAACATAAATACATTATGTGAAAGTATTATGGAAAAAGCGAAAATAAACTTCAAGTCCGGAGTAGAAGCAGTGGTAAACGTCCCACGTGTAAATATTAAGACAAATGCAGAAGAATTGGAACGCATATTAAACCATTTATTGAACAATGCAGCAGAATATACGAAAAGCGGTAAGATTTCACTGGAATTCAAAAAACGAAGCGCTCATACACATCAATTCATACTAACTGATACGGGAACGGGAATTCCGGTTGAAGCGCGTGAAAGACTGTTCAAGCCATTTGCAAAAATACGCGATTTAACACAAGGGAACGGACTAGGGTTGCCTACCTGCAGCCTTATCGCTTATAAATTAAATGGCACACTGACTTTGGACACTGATTATAAAAAAGGGACCCGGTTTATACTGGAACTTCATGTATAATAGTGTACATTCTCACATATTAACATGGATTATTCATTCTGACAATCAATAAATTTGATTTAATCCGTGTTAATATGTAATGATTTCCTGTATCTCTCCGTTAGTGAGATTATAAATTAATGAGAAGAAAGAGACAACACATCCAATCCTGAAGGGCTTTGGAATACCCTTAATCCGAATTCGGGAAGCACAGCCAACAAATGGTCAAAGACCTCTGCTTGCAAGCGTTCGTATGGAATCCAGTCTTTATTGGCAGAGAAGAAATAAAGTTCTATGGGCAATCCTTGCGGCGTAGGTTGTAATTGACGCACCATCAAAATCAATTCTGTATTCACCCGAGGATTATGACGCAAATAATATTCCAGATAGTGACGAAACACATAAAGATTCACTTCCTCCTTTCCCGTTTTTTCAAAGTCTGACATCCAAGCTTGTTTTTCAAATGTCTTCATTTGCTCCAGTGTACAGAAATGGACTGTATTCATATCTATATTAATAGAACGCTTCACCCTACGTCCACCACTTTCCCGCATACCACGCCAGTTCTGAAACGAATCACTGACCAATGCATAAGGAGGAACTGTGGTTATAGTATTATCCCAATTGCGTACTTTTACAGTGGTAAGGGTCACTTCTATTACTGTACCGTCAGCTCCATATTTCGGCATAGTAATCCAATCTCCCGGTCGAAGCATATCATTGGCAGAAAGCTGGACTCCGGCAACCAATCCCATAATCGTATCTTTGAAAACCAACATCAAAATAGCAGCAGAAGCACCCAATCCTGTAAGAATGTTCACAGGATCTTTATCTATCAATGTACTGACTATAATAATTACCCCTACACAAATCACAATCAGTTTTATCATCTGATATACTCCTTTCAGAGGATGATTTTTCAGCTTCTCATGTTCACTTGAAATGGTATAGAGAGAGGTCAAAAAAGAACAGATCAATTTCATGGCTACAGCCGTGATGTAAACCCAGCATAGCTTCAGTATGAATGTCAAAGTCACAGGCTCATGTGGAAAAGCAAAAGGAAGTAATACATACAATATTATAGGTGGAATAAGATGACACATATTATCCAGTACAGCATCATTGAATAAATAATCATCCCAAGTAGCCTGTGTTCTTGCTGTCAGTTTTTTTATAGTAGGAACTATTATTTTTCTACAAAAGTAATCTGCCACAAAAGCAATGATCAGAATCCCTGCTATCATGACAATACGCTGAGTGATGCCCAGACTTTCCTGATGCACCCCCATCTGTTGCAATAAGTTAGTAAGATCGTTGTTTATTGTATCCATATTTTATACGTTTGCTGCAAAGATAATAAATTCACCACAGACTATATATATCAACTCAGATTATTTATATTGACAATCAGCAATTTATATTCAATCTGTGTTAATTTGTATAATCTGTGGTGAAATATGAAAAGGAAACATTCACTGTTTCTTTGTCAACCATTTCTCTTGAATATTCTGCATCACTTCATACCAATTAGGAATATAAACGGTAGCAAAAATCGTATTCACGGCCATACCAAATACTACTGCCGCACCTAGTGCCACACGGCTTCCGGCACCAGCGCCTGTTGCAAACAGCAACGGCATCACACCTAATACAAAAGTAAATGAAGTCATCAGAATAGGACGCAAACGCACATGCCCCGCCTCATAAGCCGCCTCACGGATAGGATTGCCGGCCTTACGGTAATCACGGGCGAACTCCACAATTAAAATACCATTTTTCGCCGATAAGGCTATCAACAGAATAATACCGATTTGTGTATAAATGCTGACTGGAACTCCCATCACCCAACAACCGAGCATCGCTCCCAAAATAGCTACCGGTAATCCCATTACGGCAGCCACCGGGCTTGTCCAACTTTCATACTGAGCTGCCAATACTAAATAAGCTACCAACAAAGCCATGATTAAAATAATAGTAGTAGTATTACCAGCCTGAGTTTCTTGATAAGCAACAGAAGTCCACTCATATCCAAACTCTCCTCCTAGCTGATTTTTTATCAAACTCCCCACAGCCTCTATCGCCTGACCGGAACTACTCCCCGCAGCCGGAGTAATAGTGATAGAAGCTGCCGAATACATATTATATCGGTTTATCTGATCCATTCCCAGTTTTTGCTCTATTTGTGTAAAACTACTGAAAGGAACCATCTCTCCTTTCGAATTGACCACACTCAGTTTCAACACATCATCAATCACCTTTTGGGCCTGTTCACCAGCCTCCAATTTTACCTGGTAGATACGGCCGAATTCTACAAAATCATTTACATAAGCCTGCCCCATATAATACCCTAATGTAGAGAAAACCTGATTCAACTGCAAGCCCATTAACTGAACTTTATCACGGTCTATATTCAAAAAATACTGAGGTACATCCGCTTGATACATACTGCTTATAGAAGCAATAGCCGGCTCATTGTGATAATTAGCCAATAACGCCTCAACCGCCTTTTGCAGTTCTTCTGCACCCAAAGACTTGCGATCTTCCAGTTCGAGTTGTAAACCACCTGTATTACCCATACCAGGGATAGCAGGAGGAATAATACCAAAGACTTGGGCTTCCTGTATCATGGCATATGCCTGTTCATTAAAACGATTAACCACCGCTTGAGCGGTATGCTCCTTACCCGCACGCTCTTTCCAATTCTTCAGCACCACAAAATAGGTAGCCGCATTAGGCAACTGACCACCTCCCATGATACTGAATCCGTTTACTCCCAAATAAGTCTTCACTTCGGGATACTCTGACAAAATAGCATCAATCTGCTTACCCACCATTTGTGTACGTTCTAAAGAAGAGGCAGCCGGAAGCTGAATGGCAATCATAAAATATCCGTCATCTTCTTCGGGAATAAAGGTGCTGGGCCATTTTACAAACATCAGAATAGCAATGACTGATATTACGATATAAGAACCGATAGCAATAACCGGACGTGCCAACAACCATTTTACTGAAGCGTCATAAACCCGCTGCATCCAGTCATTCATACTATCAAACCAACGGAACAAACGCGCTTTATGCATCGGAGTAGGACGGAGCAACAGAGCACAAACAGCCGGAGTCAATGTCAATGAATTGAAACCACTTATAACCGTAGAAGCCGCAATAGTCAATGCAAACTGTTTATAAAGCTGCCCGGAAATTCCACTAATCAGTGTAGTAGGGATAAAAACGGCAAGCAGTACCAGCACCACTCCGACAATAGGTCCGGTAATCTCTCCCATAGCCTGCTCGGTGGCCGCCCGGGCGTCCAGCTTCCCTTCATCTAGAATACGGGTGGCATTTTCAGTCACCACAATGGCATCATCCACTACAATAGCTATAGCCAATATCAAGCCGAACAGTGTCAATGTATTGATAGAAAAGCCTAAAGCAGCCATTACCGCCAGTGTTCCGATAAGAGAAACAGGGATAGTAAGACATGGAATAAGAACTGCCCGCCAGCTTTGCAGGAAAAAAAAGATAACCAGCACCACTAGAACAATCGCCTCCACGAAAGTCTTCATCACTTCATCAATAGAGTCATGAACCACATCTGTAGTGTCCAATGTTACATTATACTTCACCCCTGCCGGAAATGTTTCAGCCAATTCCGCCATGCGTGCACGAACTCCTTTAGACACATCCAATGAGTTACTCCCCGGTAACTGATAGACAGCAATACCTGCTGTAGGTTGTCCCTTCAATTTGGAAACAACTCCATACTCGGCACTTCCCAACTCAATTTTGGCAACATCTCTCAGACGAAGTACCTTCCCCTGGTCTTCCACTCTCAATATGATGTCCCCAAACTCTTCAGAAGTAGAAAGCCGTCCCTTCACATTCAGCGTATATTGAAAATCATTATTGGCCGAACTACCGATAGGCTGTCCCACATAACCGGCTGAAACCTCCATGTTCTGACTTTGAATAGCAGAGTAAACTTGCTGCGGAGTAATATTGCGGATACGCATTGTTTCAGGATTCAGCCATACACGCATGGAATAGTCTCCGGCTCCCATCACATTCACCGCTCCTACTCCCGGCACACGTGTCAACTGGTCTACCAGATTCAAATTGGCATAATTGGTCAGATAAAGGCCATCATAAATACTATCACCACTCAGTGTAAGCATCATCACAATATTGGATGACTGCTTCTGCACCGTCACTCCCTGTACTTTCACAGCTTCAGGCAAAGAATTCAACGCTACACTAACTCGGTTTTGTACCATTACAGTTGCCATATCAATATCCGTTCCCACTTCGAAAGTCACAGTCAGCGAATAAGCACCCGATGCGGAGGAATTGGAGCTCATATACAACATTCCATCCACACCGTTTACCTGCTGTTCAATGGGGATACCGACAGTTTGAGCTACAGTTTCAGCATTGGCACCCGGATATACCGCACTGACTTGCACGGTAGGCGGCGTAATATCGGGATATTGCGCCACGGGCAATATATTCAGAGTTACAAGTCCGGCCACCACGAATAACAAAGCCAGCACCGTGGCAAATATAGGCCGTTCTATGAAAAATTTTGAAAACATAAGGCTATTGAAGTTTATTGGTTTGTTCTATCGGTTTAATTTTCATGCCTTGGCGCACTTTCAACAATGCCTTGGTGACATAACGTTCGGAAGGTGACAAGCCACTTTTTACAACACGCATATTATGATCCGCCAATTGCCCGACTTCAATATGCCGATAATTCACTATATCACTGTCATTCACTACATACAAATACTTGCCCAACTGATCTGTTCCGATAGAAGCATCATTAACCAGCACTGCATTCCGCACTTCACCGTATGGTAACGTGACACTGACAAATAATCCGGGACGAAGCTTCCCGTCAGAGTTATCTAATTCCGCACGCAAACGGAGAGTACCTGTAGTTAATGTCACATTGGGAGAAAGATAATCTAGTTTCGCTTTCCATGCCTGTGCCCCGTCAGTCCCCAAGCGCAAGGTTACAAAATGAGTTTCTGCAGGAATCTTGCTGGCAGCCTCCTGGGTCAGCTCATATGTCAGATATTGGTTATCTGCAATATTAAAATAGGAATACATACGGTTATCCTTATAAACAGTAGCCAATTTAACCGGTTGCAAAGCACCACCGATGTATGCTCCGACAGAATAAGCTGATACATCAACCACTCCATCACAAGGAGCCTTGACATAGCAATAACTCAAGTTGGTACGCGCAGTTTTCAAAGCTGCTTCAGCATTACTTACGGCAGCCTCACAAGCAACGACATGGCTTTCTGCCTGCAAATATTGTATACGGCTCACCGCATCACTTTTTATCGCTTCTTTCATACGTTGATAACTACTGACAGCATATTCAAGATTGGCTTTAGCCGTTTTTAATTCAGCTTCCGCTTGTTTCACTGAATTTTCATAAAGTGTCGGTTCTATAACAAACAATACCTGTCCCTGACGTACCCGGGAACCAGGTGCAAAATTCTTGGATTGTAAAATTCCATTTACTCGTCCCACCAAATCTACAGTGGATTCCGCTTCCAAATAACCGGGATAATCTTTGGTCAGCGTCACATTTTCCACCAAAGGTTTCGCTACATCTATAGGCAATGCCTGCATTCCTGTCTGAGAAGGTTTATTTTTATCGCAGGCGGTGAGCACACATACCGTCCATGCGAAAGTTATCATTATTCTTTTCATATCTTGGGTTAGGTTTTTTATTATTTCTATAGTTCAACAACTTTTCCGTCACAGTCTACCAGCCTCCACCCAATGCCTGATACATCTGAATCAGACAAAGCAATGAATATCCCTGTGCCTGCACCAATGAATTCTCGTATGACAGTAACGAACGCTGTGCATCCAACACATTTTGGAAAGGGCTCAGCCCCTGTTTGTATAAGTCCAATGAAAGTTTAAATGCCTCTTTCCCCTGATTCAGCATCTCACGACATGCCACAATCTGTTTGATGGAATTCTTATAACTACTCATGGCATTATCCACCTCCTGCACTGCTGTAAGAACCGTAATATTGAACTGATTGATTGTCTCATCCAGTTGTGCACGCTGCAAGCGTACATTATTCGCACGCTGGCCACCATTAAAAATCGTCCAGCTCATAGAGGGAGCGATGCTCCATGTCATACTGCTACGTTTAGTAAAGTCTTTCATATCATGTGAAGCATAGCCGAAGGAACCGTTCAGAAAAAATGAGGGAAGCCAATCGGTCTTAGAAGCTCCCAACAGGGCTGCTTGTGCATTGACTTGACGTTCGGCAACCCGTACATCGGGACGTCGTAAAAGTAATTGTCCGGGAAGACCAACCCCTACCGGCTCTATATAATCGGGTAACGGTTTTCCCGTTTCCAGTGCAGCCGTCACATCCTGAGGATAAAGCCCGAGCAATACAGCCAACGCATTCATATATTGAATAATACCGGATTCTGTAGCAGGAATAGAAGCCAATGTACTATAATAAACCGATTTAGCCTGAGCCACATCCAGTTTGGAAGCCAATCCGGTATTATAACGCACTTCAGTTATATCCACTACCGCCTTTTGAGATAAAGCATTGCGCTGTAACACACTGAGTTCCTGTTGGGCCTCACGCAAATTAAAATAGGCTGACGCCACTTCTGCACAAAGACTTACCATCGTCGCATTGTACTCTTCACGACTTGCCGCAAAATTTTCTTTCTGCGCTTTCACCCGTTGGCGGATGGAACCGAACACATCCACCTGCCAGCTCATATTAACCGTTGCATCATAATACCCCACTCTGGATTGAGGCTGTCCCGTACCGGTATTACCACTAGTCTGTTGGCGGTTCCACCTGGCATCCAATGACAAAGCCGGATAATAGCCTCCTCTGGCTATCCTCAGATTCGCTTTCGCCATATCTATACGATTCAAGGCAGTAAGGACAGACGGATTCTGCCTGACAGCCACATGAATCAATGAATCCAGTGTGGCATCCTGAAATACAGTCCACCAATGGTCATCCACCGGAAGCTGTTGTTGAAACATCGCATCCTCTTCTTGCCAATGTTCCGGCAAGGGTACATTCAATAATTTTTCGGTCCGCTGCTGGGCATTCAGTGCCAAAGGAATGATTAAAAGGAGCCATGCTCCCCATCTACGTATTTTCCTCATAAGTTTATCACATTAAAAAACATTAGGAAAACACATGAAGCAACGTTTTGTTTAACCCTTTGACTTTCAAAAACAAAACAGCCTCTCCTTCTGAGAAGAAAAGGCTGAACCATAAAATATGAAAAGAGAAGTTATTTACCAAACATATTATTTATTAATGACATAGAACCAGTCAGCATACTTCCCAAGACATCCTGATTAAATGCAATGGAATAGTTTTCGGGAGATAACTGTATATCCATTTGTACAATACCGTTTTTGCTGATTTTCTTCAATTCTTTAGCCTTTATATTATAATAGGCAAAACGGCGGAAACTTTGATACACATCACTCATCTCCACATCTACATGCTGCAATACGGAAGCGCCGCCTGCTACCGTAGGCAGCTCTAATGTCTTTCCATTATCCAACGTCAGGACACACTTACTGTCATTAAGAATTTCCACCTCATGCCCCGACCCGATAGTAACAGCCAGCGAATAACGTATGGTACTTTTATACTGAAATCCAGCGAGTGCCACATATACGTCCATATTATTGGAAACACCCAGATTCATACCCTCGCATACCACTGTACGCACTCCGGTCTGGTTGGTTTCATCGTAAATTACCTTTTGCGCCATAGCTCCTACACTCAGAAGCAAAAAGACGAATAAAAACAATACTTTCTTCATAATTCTTCAGTTATTATTTCATCATACAACAAAAACAAACTCATAATGATGACAATATTAACAAAAACTTTTCATACAACATATATCACAACGCATCATTTATACGTTTTTATCCGAACAAGCATAGAACTATAACCTTTCGCATCTCTTATTTCAATCTACTCTACCGATTCGATTCCAACGAATTGAATTTTGCTCTTCATCTTTTGAATACCAAATCCATTGTACTACACCCACAATGAAATCATCAGGCACCAATCCCCAATGTCGTGAATCCAATGAATGGTGTATATTGTCTCCCAGCATAAAATAATAATCATGCTTAAACTGATAATTTGTGAAACGATGATTTCCTATAAAATATGCGCTATCTTTATAATCTATTTTCTGTTTAGTCTCCCATTCCATAACACTTCCATATTGGGTAGCAGTCAAACTATTTATCGGGATTTGATCACCTTTGCAAGGTATATAAAGAGGACCGAATTTTTCAGCAGTCCATCCTAACAGGTCATAGTAATTATGATCAAAAGAAAACGTAAGGCTATCCTCGACTAAGGCAGATAATGTAGGCAGGATAATTGCCACAGTGTCACCCGGAAGCCCCACACATCGTTTAGCATAATATTGCATGACATCAAAATGTATTCGATTCTTATATTGCCCGACTGGTGAATTAAAAATGAGAATATCATTTTTTCTTATCCGTCGTATTCCCGGAATACGTTTTATTGATATATGCTTGTTTTTTACCGCATTAAAAACATTAAATATCCTGCCGCCTGCTATCCATTTATTCACTATTACATAGTCACCTTTTATCAGAGTAGGATGCATGGATGCAGTAGGAATCCTGAACGAAGAAAAGGTCGTGATTTGTAACAGCAACCATATCAGAGCAAGTACACAACCATAAAATACAAAGTTTATTAAACGGTCTATCCATTTATTCTTTTCTTTTACCCTCTGGTTCATTCATCACCCTCCACCTCCGGCTTATTATTACAATCACGCAACTGTCCCATATACATCTCTTTTATCCGAGGATGATGCATAGGATTTCCTACTAATATCACTTTATTAGTATTGTCAAGCAAGAATGTCCTAAATTTATCATTCAGTGGAAACTTATTCAGTTTATTAAAGGTATCTTTCAGATCTATACATACAGGATAAATAAAATCTTCTGACTGTAATGTCATTATTAGTTCCTTCCTATTTCTAGGGTGGAAGAAAAAATAAAAGGATACATTCCTAGATGTGACAGAGTCTACCTCCGCTATAAAATTTATCCGTTCCAATAATTGCAATTTGCAACTAAGGCATCCTAATGAGTCTACATAAGTTACAATTTTATAATATGTTGAAGCATAAGGAAACTTATCTAATGTGTCTTTGCCTTGTATGGTAAAGACAGCTCTATCATGAAAGAGAATTTCTTTTCGAGTCCATTCTTTCATCAAAAAAGTCAACTGCTCCTTTTCTATCCTTTTACACGAGAAGAAACAAAATACCCCAAAAGCCAACAACACATAAAGCAGGATTTTCATAATTTTGCTTTCAGGATATCATCCATCTCAAATATTTCAACATTACATTCCGATTCACAATTTAACAAGTACAACCGAGGGGTATATTGAGAAAGAAGCACACTCATGCTTTGGTGTTCCAATGCGTACTTGCCTACCAGTTCACCATCGATGGAAAAACCCAGCAAAGTTTTAGGTGTACAGGCTGAATAGTTTTCAAAGGCTTTATAGCATAACTCACCACTATAAGTCACAAAAACATATTTATCATTGGCTGTCAATCCATAAAATCCATCCAAGTTATTCTTCTTTCTTGCAAGATTTGCTTCATAGACATTGCAAACAGGCTCAACAAGCATTTTTTCCCACTTCAAAGTAACATCTTCCTCATCCGATATATCATACCGACAAAGATAACCAAAAAATCTAGATGTAAAATAAAAGCTGTTTTTGTATGAAACCATCTCCCCCTGCAACTGCATAAAATCATTTGCTTCAGTAGTCATTCCCCGCACCGGATGATTACCGAAACGCTTTATTTCTTTAAAATCCCTATCAAAGAGAATGAAAAACTCCTTACCCCCAGACAAAGTCGTCGCCACACTATAACCATTGGACAGTCGACAGAAACGGGTTGTAAAACAACCATCTTTTACTTTAATTTTTTCACTTCCTACATAACGGTAGTCAGCACCCTTTTCCTCCCGTGCATACAACAGGACAGTAGAAGGCAAATTAACAAAATATAAAGTATCGTCCCCCTCTGTTTTTCCAATAAATTCAGTAGCTATAAATTCTCCAGGCCCTTGTCCACTGCTTCCAAAGCTACCCACTCTTTCGCCTGTCTGTTCCTCTAGAATCTGACAAATAGGTTCACCGGAAAATTTACAACGTTGAACCATAAGAATTCCACAATCAAAAGAAGAGAATGTAACCAACTCATTGGAGATAATTTCTTTATCATAATAAAAGCCATAGATCGGTTTGGTGGGAATAGATAAAAAGTCATTTCCTTTGTTACTGACACAGGAAATAAAAAAAGGATGGCAACAATCGAATAATACAATTTTATTTTAATCATAATTTTAATACTCTTCAAACGGGACAAAACAAATGCTTAATGCCTATTTATTTTGTCCCGTATTACATAAATGTCTAATTACTCAGGAATGGTATATCGATTTACCCAATTTGCTTCCTTACTTGTCTCAATAATAACAGGTTCGCCCGGAGGACCTACAACGAGTTCATAACAACGTGAATTACGTTGATACATACAATCCTTCGTACCTAAAGTCAAGGCCTCCACATTTGACAAAGCTAAATCGGACAATTCTTCTTTGTTTTGAGAACCATACAAAACATAACTTCCACCAACTGCCAATGAGGCAATCAATGCCATTTTAAGTGTTCTTTTCATAATATATTTTTTTAAGTTTAAAATAGGGATATCTCATGATAATTCAAAGATGTATGATGAAAAAGATACCGTCTGTCCCTATCATCAGAAACAGACAGTCCACGAAGGCCATTTAGTTTGATTGCATTTGGAGGTGAATGTTTTCATTGTATCACTTTTTATAAAGAACATAAAAACTTTCCACTTAAACAAACATTTCCGCTTTTATTTTACAATAGAATTATCATAAAAACATTTGTATCCTCCTCGATTCATGCTCAAACCTCACCTTTTTGTGCATATTTTCTCCCCATATCCTTTTGTCGCTCAAATTGTTTAAGTAAATTTGCCGTCGGAATATTACTAATACCAAATATATTAAAGTATATGAGTTTAAAAATTGTAGTACTGGCAAAACAAGTTCCCGACACACGCAATGTGGGGAAAGATGCCATGAACGCTGACGGTACTATCAACCGTGCGGCACTTCCGGCTATCTTCAATCCGGAAGACCTGAACGCCTTGGAACAGGCACTCAGACTGAAAGACACACATCCCGGCTCTACGGTAACTATCCTGACCATGGGCCCCGGACGCGCTGCCGAAATTATTCGTGAAGGTTTATACAGAGGAGCAGACAATGGATATTTATTGACCGACCGTGCTTTTGCCGGTGCTGACACGTTGGCCACTTCATACGCCATCGCTACGGCTATCCGCAAAATAGGCGAATGTGATCTGATTATCGGTGGCCGTCAGGCTATCGACGGTGATACCGCACAGGTAGGTCCGCAGGTAGCGGAAAAACTGGGGTTAAGCCAGATTACTTATACGGAAGAAATTCTGAATGTGGACGAAACTGCCCGCCGCATCACTGTAAAACGCCATATTGACGGCGGGGTAGAAACAGTGGAAGGTCCTCTGCCTATTGTACTGACAGTGAACGGAAGTGCAGCTCCCTGCCGTCCGCGCAATGCCAAATTGTTACAGAAATACAAACGCGCTCTCGGTACACAGGAAAAAGCAGCCATCACTAAAGACGGTTCTGAACTGCCTTACGCTGAACTATATGAAAAATTCCCTTACCTGAATATCACTGAATGGAGTGTGGCCGATGTAGAAGGAGACACCAAGCAGTGCGGTCTGTCAGGCTCTCCCACCAAAGTGAAGAAGATTGAAAACATCGTCTTCCAGGCAAAAGAAAGCAAGACCATGACAGGAAGCGACCAGGATGTGGAAGGATTGATTGTCGAACTGTTAGCTAACCATACAATAGGATAACGATTATGAATAATGTATTTGTATATTGCGAGATTGAAGGCACAACAGTGGCCGATGTGAGTCTCGAACTTTTAACCAAAGGCCGTAAATTAGCTAATCAGTTAGGCTGCCAGCTTGAGGCAATCGCTGCCGGAACCGGCCTTGCAGGAATTGAAAAACAAGTATTGCCCTACGGAGTAGACAAACTTCATGTATTCGATGCTCCGGGTCTGTTCCCTTATACTTCACTGCCCCACACTTCTATCTTGGTGAATCTGTTTAAAGAAGAAAAACCGCAAATCTGTCTGATGGGCGCTACCGTTATCGGCCGCGATCTGGGACCACGTGTATCTTCCGCATTGACTAGCGGACTGACTGCCGACTGTACCCAGTTGGAAATCGGTACCCACGAAGACAAGAAAAATGGCATCACTTACGAAAATCTGTTGTATCAGATTCGTCCCGCCTTCGGTGGTAACATCGTTGCAACCATTGTCAACCCCGAGCACCGTCCGCAGATGGCGACCGTTCGCGAAGGCGTGATGAAGAAAGAGATTCTGGATGAAAGCTACCAGGGAGAAGTGGTGAACCACGACGTTGCCAAGTTTGTTCCTGAAACAGACTATGTAGTAAAAGTCATCGACCGCCATGTAGAAAAAGCCAAACATAACCTGAAAGGCGCACCTATCGTGATTGCCGGAGGTTACGGAATGGGATCTAAAGAAGGTTTTGACAAATTGTTCGAACTGGCCAAAGAACTTCACGCCGAAGTGGGTGCCAGCCGTGCAGCTGTCGATGCAGGTTATGCAGACCATGACCGCCAGATTGGTCAGACGGGTGTAACCGTCCGTCCCAAACTGTATATCGCTTGCGGTATCTCCGGACAAATCCAGCACATCGCAGGTATGCAGGATGCAGGTATCATCATCTCTGTAAACAGTGACCCGAACGCTCCGATCAACACCATTGCCGACTATGTGATTAACGGCACTGTGGAAGAAGTCGTTCCGAAATTGATTAAGTATTATAAAAAGAATTCAAAGTAGTCAGTAGTAGTCATAAGTAGTCAAAGTAGAAAAAAATGAAAAGTCAATCCTTTGAGCAACTGATTGTTTGGCAAAAGGCACATTCGTATGTATTGGCCATTTACAAAATAACCAAGCAATATCCCAAAGAGGAATTATTCTGCTTGGTTAACCAGATGCGCCGTGCAGCAGCCTCTATCACTGCAAATATAGCGGAAGGATATGCTAAAATCAGCTCAAAGGACAAACTGCGTTTCTATAACATTTCACAAGGTTCGTTGGAAGAAACACGCAATTTCATTATCCTGTCGAAAGATTTAGGATACATCACATTGCAAGACAAAGAACAATTAGGCATACAAGCGGCCGAAATCAGCCGCCTGCTAAACGCCTACTGCATAGCCTTGTTGAAAAATGTATCGCCACCCACTACTTAACTACCCTTAGCTACTATTAACCACTCTAACTACTAAAAATTATGGCAAACTTTTATACCGATATACCGGAACTCAAGTATCACTTGAACAATCCGATGATGGAGCGCATCTGCCAACTGAAAGAGCGCGACTATAGAGATAAAGACGAGTTCGATTATGCACCGCAGGATTATGCCGATGCAATGGACTCTTACGATAAGATTCTGGAGATCACAGGTGAGATTACAGGTGAAACTATCGCTCCCAATGCCGAAGGGGTAGACGAAGAAGGTCCTCACTGTGGAAACGGACGTGTGGAATATGCTTCAGGAACCAAGCAGAACCTCGACGCTATGGTAAAAGCCGGACTGAACGGTATGACCATGCCTCGTCGTTTCGGTGGCTTGAACTTCCCCATCACCCCGTACACCATGTGCGCGGAAATTGTTGCCGCTGCCGATGCGGGATTCGGAAACATCTGGTCTTTGCAAGACTGTATCGAAACGCTGTATGAGTTCGGTAACGAAGACCAGCACAGCCGTTTCATTCCCCGTATTTGTGCGGGTGAAACCATGTCTATGGACTTGACCGAACCCGATGCCGGTTCCGACCTTCAGTCAGTAATGCTGAAAGCTACTTTCGATGAAGCCAACAACTGCTGGCGTCTGAACGGTGTGAAACGTTTCATCACTAACGGTGACGCTAATCTTCACCTGGTATTGGCACGTAGCGAAGAAGGAACCAAAGACGGACGTGGTTTGTCTATGTTCATCTATGACAAAAACGAAGGAGGTGTAGATGTACGCCGCATCGAAAATAAATTAGGTATCCACGGCTCTCCTACCTGCGAACTGGTTTACAAGAACGCGAAAGCCGAACTTTGCGGTGACCGTAAGCTCGGTTTGATTAAATACGTAATGGCCTTGATGAATGGTGCGCGTCTGGGTATCGCCGCCCAGTCAGTAGGTTTGTCACAAGCCGCTTACAACGAAGGACTGGCATACGCCAAAGAACGTAAGCAGTTCGGAAAAGCCATCATCGATTTCCCAGCAGTATATGACATGCTGTCTATCATGAAAGCCAAACTGGATGCAGGCCGTGCATTGCTTTACCAGACTTCACGCTATGTGGATATTTACAAAGCATTGGATGATATTGCCCGCGAACGCAAACTGACTCCTGAAGAACGTCAGGAACAAAAAGTCTACGCCAAGCTAGCAGACAGTTTTACTCCGCTTTCCAAGGGTATGAACTCTGAATATGCCAACCAAAATGCATACGATTGTATCCAGATTCACGGTGGTTCAGGTTTCATGATGGAATATGCTTGCCAGCGCATCTATCGCGACGCACGCATCACCAGCATTTACGAAGGAACGACCCAGTTGCAGACTGTAGCCGCTATCCGTTATGTAACCAACGGTTCTTATATCGCAACCTTACGTAATTACGAGGCTATTCCTTGCAGTGAAGAAATGCAACCGCTGATGGACCGTGTGAAAGAAATGGCCAACAAATTTGACGCATGCACTAATGCAGTAAAAGAGGCCCAGAATCAAGAGTTGCTTGATTTCGTTGCACGCCGTCTTTATGAAATGGCTGCCGTATGCATCATGTCACATCTTCTTATCCAAGATGCGACAAAAGCACCTGAATTGTTCGCCAAGTCAGCCCATGTATATGTAAACTATGCAGAAGCTGAAATAGAAAAACATTTCAATTTCATCCGTAAAATAAAAGCAGATGATTTAGCCGACTATCGTTTGTAAACTTCATTCCATTCTATAAAAAGACGTTCTATTCTTCACCGAATAGAACGTTTTTTGTAGGATTTACTTTTAAACACATACTGATACAAAATCAAAAACGCCCGTTTCACAACGAGCGTTTTCCTTATAAACAAAGCCTCATCCGACCTTATTTACTAACAAACTTATTATTAACGTATTTATAAAACTGCTTCTTCATATCCTTCCTACAACCATATCGATCCCTCTATCCAGACAAACTAATAATCCGTCCACCTTTCTTCTACTCAATCTTGATTCTCAAACTTTTTCTTTTTCCACAAGTAAAATTAAAGCTTTATTATCATTGAGACAAGAGTTATCGACCAATCTCCTTATTTCATCTATTAACACCCGTTTTTGTTCCTTATCAAACTATTTCGAACTTTTCTTTCCACCTAATGTTATGAGAGAAACTTATTAAAAACCTTGACTTATGAAAGAATTAGAATTAACCAGTAACGCCGCTTTGACGGATGCGGTATATGAAACCGCCCTGAACGGCTCTTTTCTTGAAGTTAAACTTGTAGCAGGTTCCGTGGGCGATGATGAACCTAGAGGAATGCAACCGGAATATGAATGTTATCACATCAGCTATCCGGACAAAAAAGACACAATTTTATTCGAGCAACCTTTGGATGCCGCCGATGACAAAGTAACCGTATATGATTTGGGAAAGAAAATCAAATCCATAGAAGGCTGTTGCCACAAGACACTGACAAAAGGCGAAAGCCGCACAGCCACAGCACGTAAAGTAGTTGCTCATGGTCCTATGTGGATTTATGTGGCTATTGCTATCGGTATGGATAAAGCAGGTACCGAATCACCTTTTATGATTGTTCAAGGAGCAGGTACTTACGGCTCTGAAAACACAACAGAAAGTGAGATGATAGGCTATGTTGACGGGCGTATTCATGAAATGACCGCTCTGCTAGTACGCCGCGCACATTTAAAAACACTGCATCTGGCAAGTATTCGTGTAGGCTACAAATATCTGTTTGTAGAACCGGGAAGAATAGGAAAAGCTAAAGTAAAAGAAGGATAGGATAACGAAACATTATCTTCACCGATAACCATTAAAAAGCCTGCTGCCGAAAAACGGTAACAGGCTTTTTTATTCTCGTGAATCACTCTAACGTATCTACCGGCAAATCTGATTCTTTACGATAGCCTGATGAAGTAAATATAGCTATCAGTTCTCCTTGTTCATCTGTTATCTTCACCTCGACAAAAGGAATGCGATGATGATTGAACACCTCAGTAGCATCGGCATACACGTAACCCAGTTTGGCGGGACGGAGAAAAGTGATATTGGCATTCACGGAAAGTGTAAGCTTCTTACGGCTGTTCGCCACAGCGGCAAAAGCCAAATCTGCCAATGTAAACAAAGCTCCCCCTTGGCATACCCCTCCTCCGTTCAGATGACGATCAGTCACTTCCATACGCGCACGGGCATAACCCGGCTTTATTTCAAGAAGTTCCACTCCCGTACAGGTAGCGAAACGATCCGTCTTCAAAAATTCTTTCAATGTTGTCATATTACAATCTGTATGAATGAAAGACTTTTAGTGAATAATCACCATCGTAGCCCCGAAACCATATTCACGGAACGAAGCATCCTGACTTTCATAGTTTTTATATTTATATTTCAACTCCTGCAAGATAGATTTGCGTAGCACACCATCTCCCTTACCATGAATAAAGACAATTTTCTGTCCCTTCTTGTTCTTGTATTCTTCCAATGTCTTGCGGAAAACATCCAATTGATAATTCAATATCTCGCTGTTGCTCATACCGGCAGTCGTATCCAGCAACTCGTGAGCATGGAGATCAATCTCTACAATTTCACTCTTCACCTTCTTGGGTTGTGGTTGTTTTGCCATTTGCGGTTCCGGTTCTTTTTTCTGTAGCAATGCATCCTTTATATCCTCCGCTGAAACAAAAACCTGTTTCACCGGAACATCATCTCTCACAATATCATAAATAAGTGACGGTTCTTCAAAGAAAATACTCTCACGGAAAGTATGCAGTTTATAAAACTTCACTGTATCTATACGTAGTTCTACCGATACGGCAGGCTTGAACAAAAAGCTTTTGTTATCCTTGAAAGCGATGAACTGCACCGCCACCCTTTCCAATTCATTTAAAGCGCTTTTCTCGAATTCCTCTATATAGAATTTAGTATTCGGTTCCACCGTGCCATGGCTACGTACCCGCCAGTTACTTCCTTCGGCAGTAAGATAAGTAAAGTACAATGTGAAATTGCTGTCGTTAATAAGATACGAGTCAAATGCCGTTGCTGAAATGGCCTTGAGATCTTGTGGTACAAAAGCAAGCATCACATTCAAGATATCCCCCCCTTTTCGCTCAGCCGGACGATAAGTAATGGGACGTTCATCCTCCTCTTCATCCTGACGTACCTTGACTGACGCTCCTTTTGCCTTTGCACTGACAACCTCCTGTTTAGGAGCCGGAGCTACGGGTTTACGCTTCATGTTATAATCATCCGTGTCTATAACCACACACTCTTTTATGGGCATCGGAATATCAAAACCATCGGCATCTTCTACCAAGACCATGTCTTTTCCTTGAAATCCTGTCACAACACCGCCCCCTACCTCACTAAGGAAACGGACTTTATCTCCTATTTTCATACTCTTTTCTTTTTTAGTTAGCGCAAATATCGGTACTTTTGCGCAGAAAAAGAAATAGATTCAGATGGAAGATACCAAACATATCAAAATAAGTGAGTTCAACTACCCGCTACCCGATGAACGGATCGCCAAATTCCCCCTCGCCACACGCGACCAGTCCAAACTGTTAGTTTACCGCCACGGTGAGGTGAACGAAGATGTCTTTACTTCTTTGCCGCAATATTTGGAATCCGGAGAATTGATGATATTCAATAATACCAAAGTAATTCAAGCGCGTCTGCATTTCCGTAAAGAAACAGGGGCATTGATAGAGGTCTTCTGTCTGGAACCTATCCAGCCCAATGACTATGTGCTAAGTTTTCAACAAACACGCCGGTGCAGCTGGCTATGCATGATAGGTAATCTGAAAAAATGGAAAAAAGGTACGTTAAGCCGCGTGGTGGATGTGAAAGGAAAGCAAATTGTCCTGTCCGCCACCCGTGGAGAGTGTAGGGGAACCAGTCATTGGATTGATTTCTCATGGGATGATGATTCAATCACATTTGCCGACCTGTTGGAAGTAATAGGTGAACTGCCCATCCCTCCCTACCTGAACCGTGAAACACAAGAAAGTGACAAGGAAACTTATCAGACGGTTTATTCAAAGATAAAAGGTTCCGTTGCCGCTCCTACCGCAGGGCTTCATTTTACGGAAAGAGTACTGGCAGCGCTGGACGAACGGGGAATTGACCGTGAGGAACTGACTTTACACGTAGGCGCAGGTACTTTCAAGCCCGTAAAAAGTGAAGAGATAGAGGGACATGAGATGCATACGGAATACATTTCTGTAAGCAAGCATACCATTGAAAAACTAATCGCCCATAATGGAAAAGCCATTGCGGTAGGAACCACTTCTGTACGCACCCTGGAAAGTCTTTATTATATCGGGGTCCTTATCCACCATAACCCTGATGCCGCCCAAAACGAATTGCACGTACAGCAATGGATGCCCTATGAAGATAAGAATGAACTGACTCCAGTGGAAGCCCTACAACAAATTCTGGGTTATCTGCACCGCCACGAAATGGAAGCGTTGCATAGCAGTACTCAAATTATCATCGCACCGGGATATCAATACAAAATAGTCCGGAAAATGGTCACCAATTTCCATCAACCACAAAGTACATTACTGCTATTGGTTTCTGCCTTTGTGAGAGGAAACTGGCGAAAGATTTATGACTATGCTTTGGAACATGATTTCAGGTTCCTGAGCTATGGAGACAGTTCGTTGCTGATCCCCTAAAACTTCATCACAGATATAAAGCCTTTCTTCCGTATTATTAAGGCTTTTTATACAAATGTTTACTACATCCTACGACAGCAGGACGTATATCCTATTGCAATGGGGCGTCTTAGTATGCTGTATAAAAAGAATTAGTCATCCGTATAAAAAGTCTTAGCTATGCCCAAGAAGCAACTTGGAAAAAGACATTGGTAAACGGAAATAGATTTTTAGTCAACGAGAAAAGAATTTGAGAATAATCCACTATTTTTGTATTTGAGTAAAAGACTATACACAATATGACTAGAAACGAACAATGAAAAATCCAATATGACAGCAGAAGAATTAGGTCAGATGATATGGAACGTGAAGGAGCTCCTTCGCAATGTATATGACAATAAGGACGTGGAGGATGTAATTCTTCCGTTCACTCTCCTCCGCCGTCTGGACTGCGTACTTGTAGGTTCAGAGGCCCTTGTGGCAACTAACATGAAGCAGCTTGAAGAACTTGGTCAGACCTCACAAGAGGATATCGACAATATGATGCCGATGCTCATGGATGCTGCCGGCTACAAATTCTACAACACGAGTGGTCTGTCACTCTCTAAGTTGATAACAGTTCCTGCCGACTTGACGAACAACTTTAAGACCTACCTTGAAGGTTTCAGTCCAAACATCCGTGAGATTCTGAAAAACTTCACCGGTAAAGGTGAAAACGCAAGCCTGAGCGACATCTTCTCAAACCTTGCCCGCAAGAACCTGCTGCTCCAAGTGACTAAAGCTTTTGTACTGAACATCGACCTCAGTCCCGACAAAGTAGACAACCACATGATGGGTACTGTTTTCGAAATTGTCATTCGTTACGCAAAAGAATCTGTAGGTATTATAAGCCGCAAAACAAAATGTTCCGCTTTTACAAAACATTTTGTTCCAGAATCACACTTATTAACACAAATCAAAATGTGATTTTAAATCCGATTTAAATGTAGTTTTAATAAACATTTATTATCTTTGCACCACACATGGCGATGTGTATATCAGGATAAAGGCGGGATCAGGTAACTGAAACCGCTTTTTTTACAAATGATATTTGTTAATTTCTAAGGTCATAAGTACGAGTATAAAACAGATAAACTTTATGTTATTCTATCGCTAATGGAACTTTTCCCGTGTTGTTATTTGCTTTCTTTCGATTTCGTTTTACAATTTCCATGTTCTTCAGGCTGCTCTTCTCATTAGCCAATGTCAAGTCTTTAATCAACGTTTCAGCAAAAACTTCTGAATATATCTGAGTCGTTCTAACAGAAGTATGTCCCAAAATTCGTTGTACTGTCGTAATTGGAACACCTTGATGTACCAACAGAGTAGCACAAGTATGCCGGGCTGTATGATAAGTGATCTTTTTATTAATCCCAGCCATTTGAACCAGTTTTTGTAATATTCTGTTTGTATCTGAATTACATCCTATCTTAGATAACTCTTCTATGCTGTTATAATGGCTTATAATGCTTAGAGCCTTTCCGCGAAATAATAGATACAAAGGTATTTGAAGTTTTGACCCAGTTTTAAGGCTGTTCAATATCAACCAACTATTCCCGTCTATAATGATTAAATTACGATTGCTCAACTGTTTAAAATCGGAAAATCTGAGTCCCGTATAACAACAGAACAGGAAAGCATCAAGAACATGTTGGCTGTTATTCTTCTTTTCAGGTAGTTTCAAGGATTCCATCTTTTCAAGTTCGTTAGGCAGTAGAAAACGATGCTCTGTCTGTTCTTTCTTAATTTTAAACTTGCGGAATGGATAGGCATCTTGTGGAATATACCCTTGGTTTATTGCTTCATTGATAAGGGTGCGAAGTACTCTCATGTGCTTTCCTATCGTGTTGACTTGCAATCCTTTATTTCGTAAAAATACATCAAAATCCTTAAGAAAAGTATAATTAAGATCTTTAAAATCAATTATGCCACGAAATTCCTTTAATGTCGCCACTGTTACCAGCATGTTATCTTTTGTACGCGCTTTTCGATCTGAATTCTCTATGGTATGTTGCGCAAATTTCAAGAACGAGATGGAAGGTGATACATCTTTTTTAACAAACTCTTTTAATTTTGAAAGTGTGGCATCAATACCATTTTTCCAGCAATTCAGTTCTATTGCCTGCAAATCTAATATGTAACCATATAACATCGCATTGAGTTCGTTACTTTGAGGATGGTTTACGACTTGTGCTCCTTGTTTGCTCCAATGCTCTGGTTTTAAATATACATTTGTTTTAAAATAGGCTTTACGTTGGTTTAAATATGCTTCAACCTGCACTAAGGCAGTTCCTTGTTTATTAAGTTTCTTTTGTCGATTATAGACCAAACGATATCTAATTTTTTCTAACATGGCAGTTTTTATTTTAAAGTTAAGTATTTCTATCTTTATTACAAAACAATACATAAAAAATTGCTCCTGGGGGGATTCTTGGGGATAAAAAACGGGTGGTCCGGTACAAGCCGGTTCCACCCGATACGACAAATCACTTATAATACGCTAATAGCCTATAATGAAGTTTTCGGCTAGTATTAGAATGAAAAGTTACACCATTTGAACTAAACTCTATAGATAAGCTGGTTGATTTTTCACCTGCAATAATCTTACTTCTATCAGTATAAATATTGTCCGAAACTGTTAGGATGAAGCCGGAGATTGCATAATTATCATAAAACGCATATATGCCTTCTCGCAACTTCATGTTTACATCAACATCAGGCTTTAAATCAATTGTTCCAACTGAAGAAACCTCTAGAAGTCCCCCCAGAAGTAAAAATAGGTAAATTTTATGTCAAAGAAACCATCCTCCAAGAAGACCAATTTGTTCCCCATTTTAGTCTAATATATAATTTTCCTATGTTATAATAACAAACTTGTAAAACCATGATGTTATTAACAGGTAATACTATTAAGATTCCATTATTATTACTATTAATAGATGGCATGTTAATGTCGCTAGGATAATTCCGATATATCCCTCCTGATATAAGTTCATTTGCATCCCCGAATGATGAGCCATTATCAGCTTCTGGTAATCTCCATAGCTTCAAACCAGTGAACAGTCCCCCCAGAAGCATGAATCAGCTATTCCTTTGTTAAAAAGAATACCATGATTGCCAACCTTGATTAGCCCAATTCTGCCTATATTTTGGTCTGTTTGAACCTTGCATTTCATAAATGATTTGTACAACAAGGACATTAGCTTTAAATACTATTAGCCCACCATATTTATATGGAGAATCTTGACATCCATCTAAACCGTACATTCCTGGATTAGTATAATCGTCAATAGACATACTGGATGTTATTTTAACCCTTTCAATAAAGCCGCCCTTCCAAGCAAGTCCGTTGTTGTTTTCGCTCACAAGAGGTAAAAGTCCCCCCAGTTGTTTTTTTGCCACTTCTGTTGTCAAAATTAAATGCTAGCTGAATATTTGTACCAAGGCTTCCAACCGTTAAAATCTCTAGATCTTATGTAAAATATGGAAGCATTATTGTAAGGTATTACTAATTGATATCTTATATTTCCATCCAAGTCTATATGTATCAATAGGCTATTGACAGGATCACTTAAAGGAGGAGCGTTTGTCACCCCTTCTTTAAGGAGGTATAAGCCATTTGGCATATTTATATCAATATTCAAAGCCCCCAATTCTTTTACTGATAAATATTTTATTAACTGTAGAAGTTTCCCCAGATCGCCAACAGGCAGAAATTCTTGTTTAAATTCCTACCTGTGTTAGTGTGCTGATATCTATATTTACCTTGGTTGCTGAAATGGTATTATTCATCGGTATACGGTTGGCAAAATATGCTATAGCGTATCCCCATCCACTCACGTAAACATAATAATTGTAATCATTATCTCTATACACTCTTATCGATGACGGTCCAGAATTATGAGTAATACATAAATTATTACCATAACCATGTCCGCAGATAATAGAGTAGTCATCAGCTATTACCGAATTACCTTCACCAACAATCTTAACAATCAAATTTCTATTTCTCGTAAAATCAATCCTATATAAAGCCGGAGAACCTGTGTTTGCTGATAGATTTATATAGTTTCCATTTTGCAGAAGTTCCCCCAGGTCGGAATCAACCTATAAAAACAAGTCTAATTTAATTTAACCCATTCCGTCCATACACCGCCATAATATTGCCTTATATATGTATTTCCACCTGTGGATAATGCAGCTACATATTTCTGATAGATAACAAAATTAGGATATGATAAAACAGACAATATCCCATAACTATTACCAGCTAAATTAATATAAGAACCTCCGCTTAATCTATAAAGCCCATTCTCCGTTACATCATTTAAATCAGTTCCACTAGGCAATAACCCTTTATTTGTAGAGTACGGATTTTGCAGAAGTTCCCCCAGGATTGTAGCTAATTGCTGTTTTGTAACTTTTGCCACGTCATTTCCTTTTACAACCAACGCATAATCAAAGTCAGTCAACTGCGATACTTCATTTAATTTTTTATCTGCCATAATCGTATTTTTTTTTAATTATTTATTACTGCTTGATTTTCTACCACTTGAACATAGCCACCCGAAACAAGATTTTCCAAATCGAATGCCATACCTATTCCACTGTCACGGATACAGAGATAAAGAACTTCCTTATCGGTGTAATACTTGCCTTCCTCCAGTACCATGTTATGTACCCAAGGTATAGGATCATCCAATGTACCGGAGTGTTCTATCTGCACAACCTTGTACAAGGATTCCGTACCCGTTCCCGGCTTCCAGTCCTCCTGCGGTGTATGTTTCTGTACAACCTCGTAGAGTGTACCATCATAGCGGAACCGGAACGACACATCAACTTCCGTACCTATCAGATCCTCCCATGCCGGAAAATAGTCTTTCTTTAACAATGCTTCTTCTGTAGTAAGCCCAGCATTGTTGATATTCGCTGAGATATCATTGAGCAGCGTATCCACACGGTCAAGTGCTTCAACGTCTATAGCCGCCACATCAATAAATGATGCTTCGGCAATCATCTGCTCCTTCTGCTTCGATGTGATCTCTTTCCACACAGCCACATCCTCAGGGCTGTTTATCACTACCTGATTTTCAAATCTTCGTTCCGACAGAGGCATATCCTCGGCCTGTGTCAGATAACAATCATAACCTGCTTGTAATATCATCCTTGTTCCTCCTTTTCTTTTGTGTCCAAATAATCGTTTATGGAATCCGCATAAACTCCCGAAAACAACGGCGTACAGTCTCGGATTATACGTATTTCCTTTTCATCGCATTCCACTTCTCCTTTCCCGGAGTAAATCTTATGGGCCAGCGAACTGGCAGCTATACCCGAAACATTGGTATATATGGCATTGGCCAATGATTCCGCTATATCCAGCTCAACCCTGACATCCTTCTTTATCCCTGTGTAACAAGGAAATTTTGTAAAATCTATTTTCATAATATCCTGCTATTTTGATTATCCGCAATAATAAATTATCCAATTACCCCTTGCATCACCTATGAACATCATACTGTTTCTGTCAAGTTCTAAAGTCGAAATTTCAGCTGCACTATTCGAATTTACAAAAGTGCCGCCCGTAAGTGTCACTTTATTTCCACTGTATTTCTTCATAAATAATACCTTTCCATAGTATATATGATTAGGCATTTTGACTGTTATATCGGATGAATTGGTAAATGATATTATATCATCATTATCGTTTAAAGTCACGCTAGTATTCACAACCCTTGCATTCAGCACAAGTCCATGTATAGATGTGTTATTAGTCGTGTCCGGATGAAGGTAAATGTTACCACCTTCCACCATTAGGGGAATACTTAGGGTTTTAATGTGCATCCCGATTAAGGCGTTTGAACTCTGTATATTAATTCCGGCATCAAGACTTAACCCTTCAAGAGTATATTTCGTATCTCCTCCGATTTTTACGTTTGCACCCGTTCTTTCGTTATAAAACTCAATCTCTTGGGCTGACAAGTTGAAGCCTACGTATTTATTTGTCTCACTCTCATAAAGAGTTCTTGACGACAGCTTTGACGAAGAGATGGAAAATGGGCCTATTGTTCCACCCGTAGCAGATATTGTTCCCGTAATATTCGCCTTTGATGCAACAAGATTCCCTTCCTGATCCACTCGGAACGGAGCACTGCCCGGAACACCACCGCCAGCCCATATCCTTACAGGTGTCGTACCGGCTTCCTTGCTGCTTCCTCCTGTAAGACCGGCTACGACATTATTGTTTGCATCCTTTATCAATAATTCATTGCCTTGGACGAAATCAAGACTGGCGTTCTTGGCAATAATAAGACTGGTATAGATGGGGCCAACATTACTTAAGTCCGTCCAGTAGGCAGTGTTGGTATAGGTTATAGAAGACGAAGATGTATGTGTTTTAATACACTTATAAACATCCCATCCGTCCACCGCACTATTGTTTCTCACCATTACGATATCAATATACCGCGTGCCGCTTGTAAGGGCTTCGTCATTTCTGTACGTTACCCCGGTTGTCCATTCGGAATCCCGTATGATACAGCCCTGTATTCCTTGTACGCCCTGATCTCCCTTATCTCCTTTGTCTCCTTTTTCACCATCATCACCCTTGTCGCCTTTTTCTCCGGTATCGCCCTTCTCAGCCCATACGTCATATTCGGCTGTATTCACTTCACCCGTCAAGCAGTAACCGCCATCGTTGAACGTGAACCGGTTGCCGGCATTATCCGTCCAACACCACAAGGGAGGATTCGTAGTGGATGCCTTGGCTACATAAGAGCCACCACCCATCGAAACGACACCCATCTTGGGAACGACCATTCCGGTCTTGAACTGCCCCATCTGAGTGTAACCGTCACCCTTGTCACCCTTGTTGCCTTTGAATTGCGACCACGTATAGTCGGCAGGATTGCTGCTCTCTGTGGCGGTTTCCTTGTTTACCGCGATGCCTATGTATTTGGTATTGTTATTCGGCTGCTGGTACATTCCGCTTCCGTCCGCGTTGTCCGAGTAGGCTATCCATGTATAATAGGTTTTCCCGTCGGCACCGACAGCACCCGGAACGCCCGGTTCGCCCTTGATGTCACTCCATTTGTAATCGGACGGATTGTTACTTTCCACAGCGGTTTCCTTGTTGTATGCCAGTCCGATGTATGCTTTTCCTGTGGGATCATTGCTGATTCCGTTTCCCTGATCGTCATCCGCATAGCGTATCCACGTGTAATAGGTCTTCCCGTCCTTTCCCGGAGTACCGGGAACACCGTCGGTGCCATTGATCCCGTCCGTACCATCTCTTCCCGGTTCAGCTAATACATCATATTCAGCAGTATTCACTTCACCCGTCAGCACATAACCGCCATCGTTGAAAGTGAACCGGTTGCCGGCATTGTCCGTCCAGCACCATAAGGGGGGATTGGTAGTGGATGCCTTGGCTACATAAGAGCCGCCGCCCATCGAAACGACACCCATCTTGGGAACGACCATTCCGGTCTTGAACTGGCCCATCTGGGTGTAACCGTCACCCTTGTCGCCTTTGGATGCGATCTCCTGCCAGTCAGCATCCGTACCCGGTTCAGAGGACGAACCGTTCTTGTTCAGACACGCCCATGTGCTTCCGTTATGTGTCACACTATCGTAGTAATCATAATGCTTGCCTGATTGCCATACACCCTCATAGCTTAAGTCCATAGCCACTTCACCGTTGGGTTTGAGTCGTTCTATCGTTCCCCTTATGTATACTTTGTCTTGAAATGAAGAATAACCGTCCATCACCTGCCCGTTGACTGTAAGACCACTCAGGTTTCCGTTCTGATAAGCGATGTTCACATCCGGATCTATTACCCATGTGTTCACGTTGACCAATCTGCGCAAGTAAGATCTGTTCTCATAGGTAATGTCCTGTCTGTCCTTGTCAGTAAAGTTGCCGTATGCGAAGAAGTTCATACCCGGAAGAGGATGCACGCTTGTTCCTGCCTGAAGAGCGTATTCAAACTTCATGTTTCCTGCCTCATTCTCGATGATTCTTGTGGGAGTGAAGTATGAGGTGGCGTACCCGGAATACTCCATGAATCCGTTAGGACCGTATTCATCCTTCGTATGGTTGCTGCCGGCTATGTTGTGAAGTATGCCACGGCAGATATCACTTACATGTAACGTGCCCCACTGCCCCTCAAGCAGTTCCAGCGTGGCCGTGCGGTTTTCCGTGTCAACGGTCTTTATTCTTCCGTATGCGAACGAGTTCGCCTTGTCGCCGGATATCACATCGATGCAGTTGAACGTGATCTGCGGTACTATCATTTCCTCACGGAACATCGCCTTGTCGGCTTCGACTATTGTCTTGCCGTTCTTGTCAAACCAGATGGCCGCACCGCTGCCGCCGACAAGGCCTGTGACAAACTTGCCGACTCTCAAACCTTTGAGAAAAGTGATGATCTCGCTGGCGATATCCGCTATGTTCTTTCTCAGGAAGGTTCCTATAGCCCTCAGGGAGGAGAAAGCCGTATAGTCGCTCGGACTCTCCATATCGCCGGTCTTCAGCAGGCGGACATTGGCCTGCGCCATCTCCTGCGCCAGCGTGTATTCCAGATTGTTCAGCGTCGAGTCCACGGATGACTTCCATGAGGTGCTGACCGCCGACGAGCAGTCAATGGAAGCCTCGGAAAGATTGCCCAGTTTCCTCTCTATTCTTGTGATGCGGGTGTCAATATATCCGTCCTCAAAATACTGCGCGTCCTCCAGTCTCACCCTTTGCCCGAGCGATAACGGCACACTGTTTTTATCCACATGGATGTAATCCGTGTCGCCGGAATAGATGGATATGTCCTTGCTGTATTCTGTCAGGAAGCTGTCAACCGCCTGCTTGTACTGTTCTTCCGCTATCGGGTAATACTCATCCGGCATGCGGATGTTCGTCAGGATATACGTATCACCGGCCTGAGGTATGATGTTGCCTCCCGGTATCTGGGTGTTGTCGTCCGGGTAGGTGTTGATGATCTCGAACTCCTGTGTGCCGTTATGCCAGTTGCACTCGAACTCCCTTCCGGAGAGGTCGCCGCTTTCGAAGGTGATGTGTATCACCTCCTCACCGATCATGTATTCATCCGGATTGAAGGGGAGATCCTTGTCCTTGATATAATAGACGGTGTATTCCTCCCCGTCCGTATTGGTCTGCTCCTCGGACCTTACCGATGACACCGTACCCAGACGGTGCGGGAATATATCCTCAAAGGCCGCTTCCTCGCGGTGCTCCTTCAGGCCCAATTGAGTGTTCAGGTCGATATACTTGTCCCGTGACGGCAGTTGCAGATGGGTGTAGCCGTATTTTGACGGGTCAATATTTTTGGTTGAGCCTACGGGGATCAGCCGTGTGAACCATTTGATCGAATTGGAATTCTCATTCTGGGTCAGTCCCGTCTTCAATCCCTTCATATAGCCGAGCGCGACCCGTTCACCGTGTTCGCATTTCCCTATGTTCAGGTATTCCCCGTCCAACCACCACTCGGTTTCCCAGGCACCGGCTATCTCGCCTGCCGCATCCCAGCAGAACAGGCCGTTGAAGTTGATGGTCTTCCGGTCGCCGGTGACGGCCTGGCCTGCACGCCACGTCACACCGTCGGTGTTGCGGTTCATGTTCGCAACCAGCTTTTCCAGCATTTCCATCGGCGTGCCGTCATAGGCGAAGACGGACTCCAGGTCGTCCTCCCCCTGGTTCAGACGGCAGAACAACAGATCCTGCATGTCGTGCTCGCGGCCGTAGAAGCTGATATTGTAGGTGTATTTCTGTGTGTCGGTCTTTTTCGGCCGGTACTCCTTCTTTATGGAGAACCGTTTTCCTGATATCTCCACATAGTCGCCGACCGACAGGACGAAGAACTCCCAGGTGGTGAAGTTCACCGTCACCACGAATTCTGTTCCCACTTCTTCGGTCCACCGGGACGATGAGTCGGGACTGACCTTCCTTTTCAGGGTTCCCTGCCTGTTGTAGATCGCAAGTTCCATTTATGATGCTTTTAAATCGTTTTTAATCACTGTTTGAAAAAGGTTTCGGCTCGCGCAGCGTGACCGTGAATCCGGCTATCTGCTGGCCGGTACTTCTGATTGTCGTGAACTGGCTGTACCGGGTATATTCCTTCAGGTAGACCTTCATCACCCGGCCTATCTCCGGGACATCCAGCGTCAGCCATCCGGACTTCAGCAAGGCAAGCACGGCGTTGTAGTTGTTGAACCACCCGGCCCGTGTATCCGCGACCACCGCCATCTTCAGCGTGATGTCCCTCGCCTCGTAGCGGGGAAGCAGGGTTTCGGGCAGCTCCTCGCCGTCAAGCTCCCGGTAGCTGACGGATGTGTACTCCTTCATCTTCGGCGGCTTCATCAGCGAGTCGTAATTGGTATGGTCCCCCGCGTTTTCCTCGTACAGGAAACATCCCAGGGACGCCATGTCCGTCCCGTTTATCTTCAGCAGTCCTTCCTCCACTTCCATAGTCCTATGTTTTCAGTTTCACACCGCGCCGGAGCTCCGCGATGTTCTCGTTTATCGTTTCGAGGTGTCTGAGGTACTCCGAATTCCCCGCAATTTTGCCCAGGGATGTCGCCATCCCTTCGAGATGCCTCGTAAGGTTGTTGTCAATGCTGATGACATGGTCAAGGGTCGCGTTGCCGATTCCCTCCAGCCTTCCGGCCGTCTCCTCGGTCATGGAGGTGACGGTTCCGGCCCGGCCGGACTGGGAAGAGGAGGACGATGATGTCCATCCGAAGATATCCTTCAGCGAGTCACGCTCCTCCAGGGCATCCTTCACAATGTCATTCCATTCCTGCTGGAGGTCCTTGTATTCCCCGGTATCTATACCTCCTTCCTTGTTGTAGTTGGCAAACTTGTCATACCATTCCTGAAGCCTCTTGTCGTAGACTTTCGACATACTTGTCTTGAGGATAGCCTTCTGCAGGTACCCGCTGAAATCCTCCGAGAAGTCCTCCGCCCCGCTTTCCATATCAAGCAGTGTGTCATAAAAGGCGTCACGCACGTTGTCAAAAGATATCTGCGTGAGCTGTTCCTTTATCTGGATCTGTATGTCACCCAGTTTTTCCGAGCCGTCAATGATCTTGTCCAGATAATTTCTGACATCATCATCCAGCTTGGCCCAGAATGTGGGAGCTTCCGATTTCAGTTTCTCCAACTGCTCCACAGATAGGTCGAACAGCCCGGTCATACGTCCTTCCCCGATCCCGTACCTGTAGAAGTCTTCTCCCAGGGCCGCGCCGGCTGCCGCCCAGTCCTGAGAGGACATCCATTTGCGCTGCCGCACCCCGATAGAGTGCGATCCCGTGCTGGCTCCCGAATTCAGACGTTCCTTGCCCAGTATCCGGTAAGAGTCTATGGCGGTCCGCTGTAGGGCCAGTGCTTCCTCTCCGACCTTCTGCGCCTCGGCGCCGTAGCTGGTTTCTATATATTCCTTTTTCTTATCGATCAGTTCATCCCATATCTCGTTCAGACGGTTGTACTGGTCCACCATCTCGTTATAGCCGGAATAGTCGGCTCCTTTGAAGATGCCGCCAAGCCCCTTGACACCGAACAGACGTCCGATGCTGTCCCACAATCCTCCTGCGGCGTGCATGACGGATTCGAGAATGTTGCCGACAAAACCCTCCAGACCTTTCTGCCCGATCTGCTCAAGGATAGCCAGTATGGCCGCAATGATGCCGCCAATCTTGCTTCCGGATGCGGACAACGTGTCCACCAGAGACCCGACCGCGCTTCCGAAGGATGACAGGCTCATGTCCGCTTCGCCCAGCGTGTTCATCGCATCGGCCACGGCGGTGATGTTTCTCACCGCCTTATCCTTCGAGGCTTCCAGGTTGTTCCCGGCATTGCGCTCCCCGGCTTCCGCCTTGTTCCTTTTCTTTCGAGCGGCCTCCGCTTCCGCGCTGTCCGCCCCGTATTGCCGCACGGCCTCGTCATAATCCCGTTGCGCGGCTGTCAGTTCATCAACCGCTTCGGAGTATTCCCGTATGGATTCGGTCAGGTTGCCGAACAGACCTCCTTTCTCAATGACCTCGCTGTCGATCTTCCCGATGGCTTCCTCGATGACCTGCATCTGTTCCGGAGTGGCGCTTTTTTTGAATTCCGGGCTGTTGCGGAAACTGACTATCTGCCGCTTCACCTTCTGCAGTTCCTTTTTCGCAACCTTGTCCAGATTGCCGAAGACGACATCCCAGTTGATGGTGTCCTTCAGTTCGTTGAAATCAAGTTCGGACAGTGCCTCGTCGCGCTGTCGGGCCAGCATCCTTTTGTCATTCCCGTTCAGCCCCTCTTTCGAGGATTTAAGGGTATATTCCCGCATGATGGCCAGACGTTTCTGTTGGTATGTCCCGTATTCCTTGTTATAGTCAATCCAGGATTGCAGGTCCTTCTCTTGCCATTCCTTGTCGGCGGTATAGAATTCCTTCGCATATTGCTGGTAGGCGACAAGACGCTGCTGGGACGCGTTGTATTTCACGGCCTGCCTTTCCTCGGGCGTGGACTTCACACCCCGTTTCTTTTCGGCCTCGTCCATTTTCTTGAGGGTGTCACGCTCTTCCTTGTCAATCTGTGCGAGCGACTCGTCAAGCTCCTGCCTTGCAAGGGCCTGGCGTTTCCTTATACCTTCCCGCATGACCGATATGCGTGCCGCCTCAAGTTTCTGCTGTGCCCTGATACGGGCGTCGGCGAGCTCGTCCTGATAATCCCGGGCCGATTTGCCCGTATCTTTGGTTTCCCTGCCGTCATCTTCCTTTATGCCTGCCGATTTAAGCCTCTCCTTCCATTCCTTTGTCCTTGCAAGGAACAGGTCCGTATAGGATTTGGCCGTATCCTCTGCCGCCTTCTGCTCCTCTTCCAGGGCGGAGACAGCATTTTCGCTGAGCTGTTCGGCCGTGGGAGCGTCCGCCTGACGGGTATAAGTGGCTGATCCGGACGCGGAAGAGAAGAAATTGGCCCTGAACTTGTCCCAGAAAGTCGGGCCTTTCTTCCGCCTTTCCTCTATCTCGTTCTGCTTTTTCAAGGCCTTCTCCGTCTGCTCCGTGGCCAGTTTGAACGCTGCGGCCGCCTCTGCCCTGAGGATCATCGCCCCGATGAACACGTCCGTATTGTCCACCAGCAGGTTCTCGGCATCATTCACGTTGCCCACCTCAACACCGAGTTTCCCGAACTCTTTCTTGTTTTCGGTGATGAACTGTTTCTTATCTGCCATGTTGTCTCCCAGTTCCTTCCATCTTTCGGACAAGGACCTGACGAGAGTGACCTGTTCCGCCACATCACTGCTGCTGCTTCTGAAGGATTCATTCACCTTTTCCTGGGCTTTCGCCGCGGACAGGGCGGCATCCTTCACGCCGAACAGGCTCTTCACCCATCCGCCGATCTCCTTCCCGTATACGACGGACAGGGTGATCAGGGCAGCCATCGCCGTCTGCCACGAGAACAGTGAGGAGAGCACCTGCTTCCACACCGGGGTGGCTTTCTTTCCGGCATCGGTCAGCGCCTCATACTCCTTGCGGGCCGATGCCAGGGCGTCGGTGAACATGGGGATGTTGTTGGAAATGGCAAGGAAGAACATCTGGGGACCCATTGCCAGCGAGGGGAGCTCCCGGGCGATCTGCTGCATGCTCATCCTCACATTATTGAGTTTCGGGGCGGGATTATCTCCCATGAGAGGGGTGGAGCCTGTCTTTTTCTTCTGCTCCTCCAGCCCCTGCAATTCCGTCTTCAGTTGTCTGACAACTCCCTGCAGCGCCTGGATGTCCGCCATCTGGGCGTCGGTATTCGTACCTGCGGCCATGGCCTGTC
>ENA-OPMG01000324-OPMG01000324.1-human-gut-metagenome-genome-assembly--contig:-NODE-324-length-35042-cov-4.126647_pt1 | contig 35042 bp, 35 predicted proteins | sample MGYA00241522_ERZ501741 | MGnify/ENA primary metagenome ERZ501741 (study PRJEB25962, sample SAMEA2042616) | human gut metagenome | biome: human gut; feature: human-associated habitat; material: faeces...
GGAGCAGCTCGGTAGCTCGTCGGGCTCATAACCCGAAGGTCGTTGGTTCAAATCCAGCTCCCGCAACCATTTAAAATAAAGGCTTTTAGAGTTTTCTAAGAGTCTTTTTTGGTGCTAAAATGAGCAAAAGTTGCAAAAAAGTTGCAAAAATTTTAAAATAAATCCAAAAAGTAAATATGGTGGGTGGAGAGGTGGTGAACCTCTCGGCGTTTCGTCTATTAAATTCTGTTGGGAATAAACATATTTTTAATTTGGAACATCACCCCACGTCCGCCTGTTCCTACCACCGAACAAAGAGTGTTATTAATTTTTTTTGTTATTAATACAAATTCTTTGATAATTCTCATAAGCAAGTCTCCTTTTATTTTCAATATAAATTTCAAGGGTGAAATTCCTACTTCAAATATGATATTGCTTACCAGTTTAGCCAACAGATTAATATATAGCTTCTTATACTAACATTATATGTGATGAAATAAAAAAATCAATCTATTCGGATAATTTTGCTATTGGAATTTTATGTTCCAAATCTTTTAATATTTTCATTTGTTTCAATGGTTGTATCAACAATATTATTAAGCAAATTTACACACTTATCATTAACTTCCGGCAACAAGTGGGTATACAAATCCATTGTCATAGTAATTGATGAATGCCCTAGCTGATGTTGAACATATTTCATTGGAGCACCATTTGCAAGAAGTAAACTTGCATATGTGTGTCTTAAATCGTGGAATCTTATCTTATCAATTCCGGCTCTGTTTAATGCAGGGAGAAATCTTCGCTTCATCATATTTTCTGCACTTTGGTAATTACCCTCATTGTTTGGGAACACAAGAATATTTTCACCTTTAGGGCAAGCCATACGCCATTCTTTAAGGACTTTAGCTAATTCATCAGACATATCAATTATTCTTATCTTACCTGTTTTAGTAGTTCCTAATTTGCCGTGCGTATAGTTTTTATCAATTGTAATTTTCTTTGTAATCCAATTGATAGAATCCCAAGTTAAAGCCATTAACTCGCCTTGCCTCATGCCGGTAAATATTGCAGTGAATAAAAGGGGGTAAAAATCAGGATAGACAATCTTTGTTTTCTTTAATAATGCTTGAACTTCAATTGTTGATAAAGCTCTTATTTTGTCATTTTTAGTCTCTTTTAAGGCTTTTATTCTTGCCAATGGATTTCTGACTGGCACATCACTATCAATCATAAAGTTAAATATTGAGCCTAAAAATTTCATATATTTATTAACCGTGGAATTTTTACGACCTTTATCAATCATTGTTTTACGAAATTCTTTGACTAATAAGGGATTTATTTCTACTAATTGCAAATCCCCGAAAAACGGATAAATAATTTTGTCTAAATATCCACGATAAGTTAAAAATGTTGAAGGTTTGCAATTTGTGCTAGCATGAAGCCTCATAAACAATTCACCAGCTTCCTTTAATGTTACTTTTGAATCAATAGGATTTCGGCCTTTGTTTAATTCTTCATAAAGTTTAGATTGAGCTTTTTCTGCTTCGGCTTTTGTTTTATAACCTTTTTTAATACGGCGTTTGCCCTTAAGGTCTTTAAAATCAAATTCCCATTTTTTTGTTATTTTATTTTGTCTAACAGATTTTATCATTGCGTAACTCCAACATTTTTATATTAACGTGGTTTTTACTTTCTGTAAGCTTTTAGACTAAGAAATGCTAACAGAGTTTTGTTTTATAAATTCTTGAATCTTTTCTCCCTCAAAAAGTAGGCGACCACCTAGTTTTACAAAAGGGATTTCTTTTTTATGTACCCAACGGTAAAGAGTTGAGGTTGAAATATTCAAAAGCTTTGAGAGTTCGTTTATATTGTATAAATTTTTCATAGTATAGAATCCTTTGCTTAAATAAGCCTTAAATCAAGTAATAACTTCGCTTTTAACCTTTTAAGGTTTGCAAAAAAGAAAAGCGGAAAACGACTCTCGCAAGAGACTCTAGCAAAGAGGAAAAGAGTCAAAAGAATTATTATTCTTTGTTTTCAAGTCTTTTTCCGCAACTTTTCTATATCAGGTCAACAGCTGGAGGAGCCTTTTTCTCTACAGGCTTTTTGGGTTTCTTTTCTGTGTTATAAAAATAGGTTCGGTCCTTTGTTGTTCCAACAGCTTTTATTACTCCATCACCCAAAAGCTCCGAAAATACATTGTTGACAGTTCGGTCAGAACATCCAGCAATGGATTTAAGAGCTTTTGCTGAAAAACCAACTTCTGGCATACTAGACAGAACACTAATTATTTTTTCTTTTGCAAGTTGAGTTTTATTCTTTGCATTACTTGTAACTTCTTCTGTAGTATAAATTACCTGAATGAATTGAGCGTCGTTATTTGATATTATAAATTCAAAAGGCTCAATAGGTTTAAACCAAGTTTTAGCACACAAAACAGTGTTATATTTTTCTTCTTTTGTGCTTTTCTCTGCATTGTGTGCAATTGCCAACATTAAACTACACAACCTAGCCGTAACAAAACTTCCGATTAAATCACTTTGGTCAAGCCCCTTTCTTTTTTCGTTAGAGCCTCTTTTCCTTGAGTGATGACACAATAATATTGAACAATCGTAGTTAGAAGTTAATTTTCTTAAAAAATCAATCGGTTCTTTTACATCTTTTTGTTTGTTTTCATCACCATCAAAGAAAGAAATAAAGGTGTCAAAAATAACAAAATCAGGTCGATATTCTTCTAATAGCATTTTAAGATTTTCTTGTCCTTTTTCATTTGTTAAATCAATAGAATAACCCTGTTCTTCAGCATCATAACGATTAACAAATTTGAAATAATTATTATCAGGTTTATGAAGCGTTTGTTGAAGCCGGTGTCTCATTATTGGATTAGGGAAATCACCTTGAAAATATAAAACTTTCATAGGTTTCTCTACTTTGTATTGATTAAAGATTGCTTCTCCCTTTGTCAATTTTTCTGCAATATCCATAGCTAAAACTGTTTTTCCAACTCCAGGCTCACTAAAAATTACACTTACAAGTTTTTTGGCAAATAAATCTTTAACGACCCATTTTATATCTTCTTCTTGCATTAAATCATCTGTACTTTTTAATAAAGATAAAAGACCTTTTTTGTTTACTTGCGGTTTTTCCTGTTTTGATTCTTGTTTTTTGAGAAAAGGACAATTTTCGCATGTTATTTCTTTCTCAAAGTAAGAGCAACCTTTTATTTGGCTAATATCTTCTATTTTATAAGTTGATTTTATTGCAGCTTTTCTTTGAGAAATTTCATTATCATTATTTGCTCTGGCAATACCAACAATTAAATTTTCTGCTTCATCTTGATTCATTTTTAATCTTTTTCGACAAACTCCAGCTAAAGACATTGCTAAGTCTTGCCTATTACCTTCAACCCAATTATCTTCTGCAAATTCAATACAAGGTAATTTTTGCAGAGAATTATTTTTTTCTTTTAGCTTTATAGATTCTGCTTCGTTAATTGCATTTAAAATTGTTTCCTTAATATCTTTAATTGCTTCAAAAGGTTTTCCACTAACTAAACAATTATTTTTATTCTCGAAAAATGATTCTTTAATAAAACCTTCTTTATCAAGCATTCCAAAAAAAGGTAAAAATATTACAGAAATCCCATCACCTTTTGGAAATAATTCAATAAGCCCATTTTTTACTTTTAATTTAAAATCTTGCTCAATTATTTTTTTTAAATGATTTTGTGCAAAATTTCTATTGATAGGATTATTAAAGAAAATAAAAATGTGAAAACCTTTACCTTTTGATTTTTCTATTACAGATTTCCAGCCGAGCTTAGTTAAAATAGCTTCTTGTAACTTGCAAGCTAAATCATATTTTTCTTCCATAGTTTGTTCATGATAATCAATATCAATTACTGTAGATAATATTAAACTATCATTTATTTTCAATTCGCATGAGGCGCCTAATCTAATTTCACCCTTCATGTGCTTTGTTATAAGCTCGAAAAATTCCTCAGTTGATATATTTTTGTCAACATTATTGGGGATATTGAGATTAGCTCCTGAAAAATAAAAGTATCTTTTATTGTTGCCATAAAATCTACTTAGTAATGATTTAATTTGAAATACTTTTCGGTTGTTTTCTCTAAATTTGTCAGCGGTTCTTTCCATAATTGTCTCCTTTTATTTTCTATTACTTCAACTTAATTAATAAGGCCTTGCAAGGAATATAAATTTAAGTTATATTTCAATTATGGTGTAGATTTAAAATTTTACACTAGCTAAAAATAGGAATATAAATGAATAAAACAAAATATAAAAAACAACTTAAAAAAGCCTTTATAGCTTGGTTTGAAGAAAAAGCAGAAAAAATTTATGATATTGGTGAGGATTCACAAAAATATTTATCTAAAAATTTAGGAATAAAAGAAGACGAATTTTTAAATAAGTACATTAAACCTATTACTAACTTAAATAACTTACAATTAATTCAATTTTTTAAAGCCCTGTCTTATCATTTAGCAGATAGATTTTCCCCCTTGCCATATGTTATAAAATATCAAATATCTCAAAATATGAATCCTGAGCCAAATGCTCTTGATTGGTTGCTTGTACATGTTAAATATATTGCTCTTTTTGAAGATGATATCTCTTATGAATGTAAAATTCCATATAAACAATGTATTTATTGTGGGACCTTAGATAAATTCAAAGCTCCAACATGGACAAATAAAGAATATATTGAATTTGATGACAGAAAACATTTTTGCCATAGCGAAAATTGTCAAACTTTGAGTGGCTCAAATCCAGAAGAACATAATCCTCATTGTCATTATGCTATATTTGCACGAAGAAAAAAGACTCTTATTGATAGAATCAAGAAAACACATTCTGCTGCAACAGCAGTCGAAATTTTCATTGATTTTTGCGAAAAGCAGCTTAAAGAAAATTTAAACATAAAATATGCTATTAGAACAAAAGAAGAATATGAATCTGGCGAATATGAATATGTCCAGCTAACAAATTTAGCTGACGGCATAAATTTTGAAGATTTATTTTTAGATGAAAATAAACTAATTGATAAAGAGATTGAAAAACATCTAAAATTTTAATTCACAACATACTCTTTTATTTCTTTATTAGATGGGAAATATAATACAAATATTTTTGTTGTCTTACCTTCTATTTTAATATAGGGGGTGATATCATCTATGAAAGTAATATTAAATGGACCATCATTTAACTGTGGATAAGTTTTATTAAATATAGTAGTAATCCTGTTTGTTTTATCAGCTTTTAAAATCTCTACATTTAATTCTACACAATTAGCTAGTCCACAACTAGCACTATAATTATATGAAAAATTAATATCTTTATTATAATTAGATAAAAAATATTCTGGTTTTGAATAAAAACTTCTAGTACCTAAATTACCATTAAAAGTTTTGTTGAATTCTTCAATATTATCGAATTTTGTCATATCATGGGAATGAATATAATTTATTTCTTCTTTTGTGTAATATCTGCCCTTACTATAATCATAAGCATTGTTAACATCTTCAAAATTTCTTACATCAATATATGCAGGGTCCTGATAATCATAGCAAGTCCATTGATTGTTTTTATAGCTAACATTTTCCCACATGTTATAATCACTTTTTGTTTCTTTTATAATACTTATCTTTATATTATCAGTATCAGTAGGAAGAATTGGTTTATAAAAGCAATGTATAGTTGTTGATATAAAAATGCTTATAAAAAAATACATAAAGAAAAATGTAAATCCTTTTTTATATTTTTCTTTTAACTTATAAATACCTAATGTTACAAATAACAAAGAAACTATAAGTAACAGTACAGTTTTAGGTAATCCCCACATATTTGCGTTATAATTCTGAACGCTTAATATACATGAATATGATATGACCAGCACCATAAAACCACTTAATAATTTATATTTAACTAAAATATTTTTATCAAACATATTAACAGCTAATAGACCTAAAATGATAAAAATAGGGTCACAAAATGCCATTAAAATATAAAATAAATATGCACATATAGGGTGAAGATAGGATATTGTTATTAAAATTAAAAAGATTAAAACAAGACTAGATAGTAAATACCATGTGAAGTTATTGAATTTATAATTCTTTAAAAATTCAAATTTGTTTAATTTTGAATGACAAAATTTACATTTTTTAGCCGTGAATAATATCTCTTCCGAACAATAAGGACATATTTTTGTTTTTTGAAATCCTTCTTTATCAAGATTTATATTTTTAATTTTTAAGTTATCAATATATTTTTTATATTTTTTAAGAAAGAAAAAACTTATAAATATTACAAATAACCCAAATAAAAAATTTATATCAAATACTGTATGATAATTCGAAACACTTTGTTCGTGTGCAATATACCATTTTTCTGCTGCAATATTTTGTTTATAACTAATAACTTTTTTATATTCTGGAATATCTGCATTTTGAGAATAAAGTTCTTTTATTATAGTAATTGGTAAACGCTCTTCTTTTGAGGTAATAGCCTCATGTCTAATACTTTTTTCAATACTATTTTCTTTAGCAGTTAAAACTTGTATTGGTGTTTTTAGAGCATTTAACTCTGCTTGTAATAAATAGAAATTTATCTTCATATTCACCTCTAGAAAAAATATACAACAAAAAAATCAAAATAACACGGTGAGTTTGTTTTATTTGCATAAGTAAGCAATCATAATGTCTTTAATGAATGATTATGATAGAAATTCTGAAGAAACAAAAAAGAATTTAAAAACCTTTGGTTCACGTATTCAAGAGTTAAGAAAGAAGAATAATTTAACTCAATATGAATTAGCCGAAAAGATTGGCCTTTCTACAAATTTTATTGGAATGGTTGAGCGAGGAGAAAGAAACACGAGCGTTGATAAAATCTTCAAGTTAGCTAAAGCGTTTAACATAAGCCTTGCTCAGTTTTTTGAAACTCTTTAACTATCTATAATGTGCTCTATATTTATGAGCAATGAGTTTATATTTCGCAATACTATATAGAGCTCTGTTGAATCCTTTAATTGTAAATCACTATCAGTAATACAGGAATCTGTCGCTAAGGCACAGATTTTTACCAATGCTCTAACTTCCCCTAATAATTTCTGAACTTTCTCGACTTTCGTTTCAAGACTTTTCATTATTCCTCCTTATAAAATAATGTACCTAACTAGCCCGTTACTCATGGATATAGGGCTAATTTTAATCAAGTTCTATTATTTCACTTAATTCTATCCAATCATTAGGATTACCAGACCTTTTAAGATAAAAATGTCCACCGTCAATTGCGACTTTACCACAGGCACAAAATTTAAAATCATGCCTACTTTTAGATTCAATAACCTCGCCACAATGTTTACATTTGATTTTATTTCTAATTATTTTTAGTTTCAAAACTCATACCTCCTCAATAAATATATCGAGAAGGAACAAAAAAATATGCATTTAATTAAAAACTTGTTGCAAATAAATATTAAGAAATTTTAACATGATTCATGTTTATTCTAGTCTATGGTAGGATATAATGGGGAACATTTAGTAGTGTCAAGCAATGAAATACAAAAAATACGACCTGCAGGACGTCATATATTAACAATTGGTAGAGACTTAATTAAGGATAATCAAGCGGCTATTATTGAACTTGTAAAAAATGCTTATGATGCAGATGCTACAAAAGTAGATATTTTTTTTGATATATCGCAGGACAAAAATTCCATAAAGATTACAATAAAAGACAATGGTCATGGAATGACAAAGGATGTTGTTATCAATAAATGGCTTGTTCCATCTACAGATGATAAATTGCAACGAAAAACTAGTCCAAAGGGGAGAATTCTACAGGGAAGAAAAGGGGTTGGGCGATATGCAGCTTCTATTTTAGGAGAGGATTTACTATTAAAAACTATTGATACCGAACATAACCAAACCGAAATTTATCTTCAATGGACTAGTTTTGAAAAAGCACAATATTTAGATGATATTGATATTCTTGTGGCAACATCAAGAACGACTCAAAATTCATGTACTGAATTGGTTATAAATGGGGATGCAAGCAAAGTCCAAGAGTGGCTCTTTATTGATGAAAGAAAAGAAAAAACTACTAAATACTCAGAAATGATTGATGCTTTAATTACAGAACTTCAAAAGCTCATTTCACCAATTAAAAAATTAGAAAATAATGATACTTTCTCAATAATTATTCATATAAAAGGAATAAAAAATTATAAAGAGTTTATCGAAGAAGAAATTAGACCTATCCCTATTAATGATTTATATGACTATAGATTATATGGTTATACTACGGATAGCCACACCATAGAATTAACGTATTCAAACCAAAAAAGCTCAAATTTGCCTGATGAATTTATCACATTAGATATTGATAATTATAAAGATGTTGGCAAGGTTGAATTTGATATACGCGTTTATGACAGGGACTCAAAAGATATTTACAATTTGATTGACCGAGGTTTAAAAAAATTTGATGGCACTTCGTATAATTTCAATGAAGCAAGAAATATTTTAAATACTTTAAATGGTATTAGCATTTATCGCAACAATTTTAGAATTCGTCCATATGGCGAACCTGGATTTGACTGGTTACTTTTAGATAAAAGACGTGTAGACAACCCTTCTCTTCGTATTGGTAGTAACCAAGTTATTGGGTATATCTACATCGAAAGTGAGGAAAATTCTCATTTAGAAGAAAAAAGTGCTAGAGATGGATTAAAAGAGAACGAATATTTTAACTCTTTTAGGAATATCATTATAGAAGCACTTAAAGAATTAGAGGCCAGACGCTTTAGTTATAGAAGAGAAACTGACAAAATCAAGGAAAGTCAAAAATTAGCGTACCAAGTTGATTCGTTAATTAATTTTGATGAAATTAAGAGTGAAATAAAAAAGCAGCTTACAAGCGCTAAAGTAAGCCCCCAAATACAAACTAGTCTTTTAGAAGTGATTCAAAAAGAAGAGTACCAAAAAAGCAAAATAGTTGAAGAAATTAACAAAAAAATAGCTATTTATCAAGGTCAAGCCACTCTTGGTAAAATAATTAACGTTGTGTTGCATGAAGGCAGAAAACCTTTAAATTTTTTTAGAAATGAGATTAGTAATGTTGATTTTTGGATAAAAGAACTAGATAAACACTACTCAAGAGATACCCTTGACGAAATCGTAAATATTGTATCAAAATTTAAAACAAATTCTAATGCATTAATTAATTTATTTGGCAGATTAGACCCTCTTGCAGCAGGAAAGCGAGGAAATAAAAAAGATTTTTATTTAAAAAAAGTTATTGAAGAGTCTTTTGCTGTGTATAATGAAGACTTAATAAAAGAACATATAAGCTTAGAGATATCTTGTGATGAGAATATTACTTTATATGGTTGGCAATCTGATTTTTATATAATATTTACTAATATTATTGATAACAGCATATATTGGCTATGCAAAAGAGATGTCACTAATAAACAAATAAAAGTAAAAGTTTATCGCGATTTAGATTGTTATGCAATAGAAATACTAGATAATGGTCCAGGTATTGATAAAAAGTATATTGAATCAGAAATTATATTTGAACCGGAGTTTTCACTTAAAACATATGGGACTGGTCTTGGGTTAGCTTTAGCAGGAGAAGCGGCTTCTAGAAATAATTACAAGTTAGAAGCAATAGAGTGTGATAATGGTGCTTTTTTTAAATTAATTTCCAAAGGAGTTGCGGATGACAAATGATTTAGACGTACTATATTTAGAAGATGACCTTAATGATATTGATACTTTTAATAGTACCATAAAGAAATATAATGTTGAAAATCAACAGAAGAAGGTAACTGTTCGAGTTTGTAAAACATTAGAAGAATTACAGAACGTTTTATCTGACAGAAATAATGTATTTGATGGAATTATAATTGATATAAAATTAAACAATGAATTTGGAAAAGGTAATGAAACTACGGATATTGTAGAGTTATTATTATTAAGAGTCCCTTGTATTGCATATACTGGAACTCCTGATGATGTATATAGCGAGTTAATTCTTAAAAAGTTTACTAAAGGAGCTTCCTCTATAGAAGAGGTATTGGATTATTTATATGATATAAAACAAACTGGCTTAATGGAATTATTAGGAAATAAAGGAATTTTAGAAAAATATTTATCTAAAATATATGCTCAAAGTATAAAAAGCAATATAACTAATTGGATTGAATGTGGAAAGAAAAAACCTGCAATAGTAGCAAATTCAATGTTGCGACATGTGGCATACTGCATAACGGAATTAATAGATAAAGACTATGAAAATAGTTTAGCTGCAGAAGCTTATATATCTCCTAATATTTCAAAAAGTATTACAACTGGAACCATCTTGAGAGAAAATGATACGCAGGATTTGTATATAATATTAAGTCCTGAGTGTGATTTAGTTATACGAAAAGATACCCAAAAACCAAAAACAGATTGTGTTCTTTTGTGTAAAATAGATTCTTTAAAAAAGCATGAGAAGATTAAAAATATTTCTAATTCAAGTAATACAAATTTTAATAAAATAAAAGCCTTTACATCAAATAGCAGTGGTAATTTTTATCATTTTTTACCTAAGACAAATTTGTTTGATGATTCTTTAGTTAATTTCAGAAAAGTAAAAAATATTCCATATGAAGAAATAGATGCACACTTTACAAATTTATGTAAAACTGCTTATCCTTATACTAAAGATATCTTGTCTAGATTCTCGACATATTATTCAAGACAAGGGCAACCAGACTTTTATTTTGATGATATTGCGACAGAAATTATGAATGAATTAATTAATTCTAATGTTCAAAGCAATGGAAGTTCATAATTTTATACTTCCATTGCTAATTTTATTTGTTCTGCAACTGCAGTTATTACGGGAACACAAACACTATTCCCAAACTGTTTATAAGCTTGTGCATTTGAAACTTTATCAATTATAAAATCTTCAGGAAAACCTTGTAACCTAGCAGCTTCACGAGGGGTAATTTTTCTCGGATTTTTATTCCTTTGTTCTATTAATATTTCACTGCCATCTTTATAATATCTTGCTGATATTGTATTTGTATATGGAGAATTGGCATTAAATAAACCATAACCAAAACCTTTGCCATTTAATTTATTTTGAATTTTTCTTCTTTGATGACCGGTCCACAATTTATCTGAAATTGTATAAGAAGATGAAACACTTTTTTCTAGAATATCACCAACACAAGTTTTTATATTTCTTGGCTTTGGAAACTCAAAATTAATATTGTGGTCTAAAAAACCGACAATCATTATGCGTTCTCTATTTTGAGGAATGCCAAAATCTTTTGCTGCTAATACTTCATAAAAAACCTTGTAACCAGCATCTTCTAAATGCTTAATTATAGTTTTTAAGGTGTTACCATTGTCATGAGTTCTTAATTGTTTTACATTTTCAAGCAAAAACGCCTTTGGTTGTTTTTCTATTAAGATTCGTTCTATATCAAAAAACAGTGTTCCTCTAGTATCGTTAAAACCTTTTTTTAGACCAGCTTGGGAAAAAGGCTGACAAGGAAACCCCGCCAATAATATATCATGGTCTGGGACATCTTTTTCATGTATTGATTTAATATCACCACATAAGCAACTATCACCATAATTTGCTTTGTATGTTTCTATAGCATATTTGTCTATTTCGCTAGTAAGAACACACTCCACGTTGCCTTTGAATGCAATTTCAAAGCCTTTACGAATGCCTCCTATTCCTGCAAATAAATCAATAATTTTAATCATAGTAATACCTAATTAATATAACGGACATTGGGATAAAAAATTTAGCAATATCAGCAAAAAATAATACAAATGTACTAGTTTATAATAAAGCTAAATTATTATTTATTTCAATTTATTAATAAATTTTTAATTTTTTATTAACAGTAGCTTTCAATTTTCAAAAATTAGCTGGGAGTTTTTCTGGCTTTAGACGACAGTGCTTTTTTGAATTTTACCCCTCTAGGGTGGGCGCTAAATCAAAAATTTAGCTTTTTCTAAAACTCACAGCATAATATAAGCAAAAAGCTTAAAGGAGGAAAAACAATGGCTTTTATTGTACTAATTGTCTCTATATTTTGTTGCATTATGGCAATTAAATCGACTTTAAATCATTGCGCATATCCTATAAGACTTAAGATTCAAGACTCTATTTTCTTTGGCATTGTAATAATAGGATATATTTTTATGATTCTTGACTTGTTATAAAAATATTATTTTATCTTTAAAGAACTATCCGAACTATCCTTACTAGATAGCTCTATTTTATAAAGTTGCAAAAAAGTTGCAAAAATTCCGGAAAATAGTGAAAAACTCTGATAAAAAATGAGAATATAAAATGGGCTAAAACTCATGTGGTGTAATCATTCGTGATAAATTCTGATAAATTATGGTTACAAGTAAAAACCCCTGCAAATAGGGCTTTTATAGACTCATAACCCGAAGGTCGTTGGTTCAAATCCAGCTCCCGCAACCAATTTAAAAAGTGACTTTTAGAAAATCTCTAAAAGTCACTTTTTTAGTAAAAACAGCACATTTTACTGCACTGAAATTAGATTTGGATTTATTTTCTACATTTTGATACTCGGGCGGCAAAAAACTTAGAGCTTGAAAACTTAGTTCAGCTTGTTGAATATTTGAATTTAATTTTATTCAGGTATAGTGTATTATGCGAGAACAAGCAATTGATAGCAATTACCAATAAAATTTAATAAGTCATCAGTACAGAACTTATTATTAATTAAAATAAATATAAATATTATTTATCTGGTATAATAAATTGTACAGGGAGATCTATCACAATGCTTTATTATACAGATTTACACATACATTCAAAATACTCGCGTGCTACTAGTAAGAGCTGTAATTTAGAAGAACTTGCATTCTGGGCTAAAAAGAAAGGACTTAGTCTGATTTCTACCGGAGATTTTACACATCCGGCCTGGTTTAATGAAATAAAAGAGAAGCTTGTACCTTCAGAAAATGGAACTTTTAGACTTAAACCGGAAATCGAAAAAGAAATTTTTCAAGGAACCGAACCTGTAAAATTTATTTTGAGTGTTGAAATCTCTACGATTTATAAAAAATGGGATAAGACAAGAAAGGTGCATCATGTTTGTTTTGTTCCTGATTTACAAGCAGCAGAAAATTTTCGACAGAAACTTGAAACGATTGGAAATATAAAATCTGATGGAAGACCTATTTTAGGACTTGATTCAAGAGACCTTCTGGAAACAGTTCTTGAAGCCGGTGAGAACTCATATATCATTCCCGCTCATATTTGGACTCCATGGTTTTCTGTTTTAGGCTCTAAATCAGGATTTGATTCGATAGAAGATTGTTATGGCGACCTTGCAGAACATATTTTTGCAGTAGAAACGGGCCTTTCTTCTGATCCGGAAATGAACTGGCATGTTTCAAAATTGGATAAATTCAGACTAGTTTCTAATTCAGATGCCCATTCTCCTTCAAAACTTGCAAGAGAAGCTACTGTTTTTACTAAGGAACCTGATTATTATTCAATCATGAATGCTTTAAAAACGGGTGATGGCTATTGCGGAACTGTTGAATTTTTTCCGGAAGAAGGAAAGTACCACGAGGACGGACATAGAAAGTGTAATGTCTGTTTGACGCCGGAAGAAACAAAAGCATTAAATGGAATTTGTCCGGTCTGCGGAAAACCTCTTACAATAGGGGTTTCTTACAGAGTGAACGAGCTTTCTGACCGCAAAGAAATAATTACACCGCCTGCAACGGCAGGACAAACTTTTAGTCTTGTACCTTTGCAGGAAATTCTTGCTGAAATTTTAGGCGTTGGAACTGCTTCTAAGAGTGTTTCTGCTGAGTATGAGCGTCTTACCTCTAAATTCGGGTCGGAATTATCAATTCTTAGAGAAGTACCTGTTGATGAACTTAAAAGGAGTTCTACGCTTTTAGGCGAAGCTGTATCGCGTCTTAGAACAGGAAAAGTTATTAAGCAGGCGGGGTATGATGGTGAATATGGAATTATAAGACTTTTTGAAGATGGTGAACTTGTAAAAAAAAAGTTTGTAAACCTAAAGCTTAATATTGATATTCCTAAGCCCGCGGAAGCAGCTATTGAAAAAACTCCTGTTGTTGAAAAACAGCCTAAGAAAAAGGGACTGGATGAATATCAGGAGGCTGCGGTAACAGAAAATTCAAATCAACTTTTAATCGCTGCGGGCCCCGGGTCAGGTAAAACTACCGTTTTAACACACAGAATTGCTTATTTAATAAATAATAAGGGGATTATGCCTGAAAATATTTTAGGTATAACTTTTACAAGAAGAGCAGCTGAAGAAATGAGAAGCAGACTCTCAAAATTGTTGGGAGAGGCTTCTGATAAAATAAATCTTCATACATTCCATTCTCTTTGTTTTAGTATTCTTAGGGAAAATCTGGACAGAGAAATAAGGGTTATGTCAGACGAGGAAAAAGCTTTAACAATGGACGAGGATGCATTAAGCTTTGATGATTTGATTACTCTTACACTTGAGCTTTTTGAAGAAAATCCGGAGCTTCTTTGCAGGTATCGTGAAAAATTCAGGTATGTATCCGTAGATGAATATCAGGATATTGATGAAAATCAATACAGGTTAATCAGAATGCTGGTGCCGTCGGATGGTAATATTTTTGTAATTGGCGACCCTAATCAAGCTATATACGGCTTTAGAGGAGGAGATGCTAAGTTCTTTAACTCTTTTACAGAAGATTATCCAGATACAAAAATTGTAAATCTAAAAAATAATTACCGTTCTACAAATAGTATTGTTAGTGCGTCTAACCAGATGATTAATTGTTTTAATATTGTATCAGCATTTGATAAACCGCACGAAAAGATTACGATACATTCAGCGCCTACAGATAAGGCAGAAGCAGAATATATTACAAGCACTATTGAGAGTTTAATAGGAGGGCATAGTTTCTTCTCCATAGATTCAGCAAGAAGCGGCGGAGAAAATGAAGATTATTCGTTCTCAGATTTTGCAATTTTATATAGAACATCCTCACAGCTTCCTCCAATATCAGAAGCTTTGAAAAGATCCGGAATGCCTTTTGTTAAATTATCAAATGATTTATTGTGCGAAAGAAAAGATATAAAAGAGATACTCAAGAAACTTAATGATTTGCAGCCCGTTTCTGAGCAAATAGAAATTCTTGGCGAGAAGATTGACAGGTATATTCTGAATTATCTTCTTAAACTTGCAAAAGAAAGTAATGATAAGAATGATTTCATTCACAAGATATCATTCTTAACGGAGGCAGATATACTAGACAAGCGTGCGGACAGAATTACATTAATGTCGCTGCATGCTTCTAAAGGGCTTGAGTTTAAATGCGTTTTTATTGCCGGTCTGGAGAATGAAATATTACCGTTATATAGAGCAAAAACTCCTGATGAAATTGAGGAGGAGCGGCGCCTTTTATATGTTGGTATGACAAGAGCAGAAGACCGCTTATACCTTACGCATTCAGAAAAACGAATGTGGCTTGGTGCTTATAGAAATTTAGAAATTTCACCATTTCTGGAAAAAATAAAAGATGACTTATTGAATTTAAGTAAGTTTGAGAAAGTTTATAAGGAAAAAGACAAATCAGAACAATTAAGTTTATTTTAATTGTAATACTTGACTGATAGTAACTCTCAGGAAATATAATTTTTGTGGAGGTTAAGATTATGACAAATAAGATTATATTAGAATTACCTGACAAAACAGAGGTTGAGGCTGAAAATATAAGTTTTATACAGCTTCATGGAGAGAATAATACCGTAAGGCTTAAAGTAGAAAATCTGGAAAAATTTAAAACCCAGAAAGGCTTGTTAATTGCAGTATACGGAAGCTGCAACACTATAAATCTCGGTAAGATTTTTTATCCGGTAAATGATACAATCGGATTGACCGGTTTGACTATAAATATAGGAAATCCGCCGGAGGATACGCTTACGCCTGGGGTAAAAAGAGATGCTGATAATTGTTCTATTGATATTGGCGATAATATTATTGTTTGCGGTGCCAGATTGTTTTTACAGGATAGTGATACATCTATTTCTATCGGGGATGATTGCATGATTTCGTGGGGAATAGATATTTGGTGTACTGATGTCCATACAGTTACGGATCTGGAAGGCAATGCGCTTAACTTTAGCGATAAAATTGAAATAGGCAGGCATGTATGGATTGGAAAAGACGTAAAAATAGGCAAAAATACTAAAATTTCAGATGATTCAATAATTGGATGGGGTAGTATTGTTACAAAGAAATTTGAAGAGCCGAATGTTGTTCTGGCTGGTAATCCTGCAAAAATTGTTAAGAGGGGGATAAACTGGAATTTTAGAGATATAAGAAATTATCAAATATATCGGGAAAGTTTATAGGAGAATTGTTAGAGGTATGCAAAAATATATTTGTACAAGTATTCTGATTTTTTGTACCGGAGCTGCATTATTGGGTCTAAATTTTGTTTTAGAAAAAATGAAGACAAAAAATTTGCAGAAAGAGGGGCTTAATTTTTTGCAGTTAACTATGTATGAATTTTTCCAATACCTTATAAATATAAAACAAATGGTTCGGAATAAGTGTTCTATTATTGATGAGTTTTTGTGTAATAAAAATATTGAGAATATTTCAGAAGTTTTTTCTTTAATGGCACCTCCGGAAATGGCTTTAAATATTAATGTGAGCAGCTACGCATTTACTATTAAAAAAGAACCTATGATTGTAGATTTAATGCTTAAGCTTATTTCCAATAACAGAGATATTTTTAAGTATATAAACTTTGTAAATCAAGAATTGACTCGCTGGTCTAAAGGAGATTTAAATCAGATTTTGATTTTGCTTGAACAGCATAGGAATAAAACATTCCCCAAATTAATTTTCACTATTAATATGTGTATTTATGCGACGTTTAAATTAATGGAAATAGTAGCTTATTATTCCCCAAAAAGATTGGTGGAATTTATTGATGTTGATAATATTGCGGGATATATTCAAGAGATTGAAAATGAAATAGATGCTTTTTTAGGTTATGCACATTGGAAGAATGCTTACAGAAGGGCTGAAATTAAAAAGTTTTCAATATTAAAACGTATAGTATTTCTCGTTCAAAATCTTTATAATTATAAAAAAAATAAAGACTATTATATTATTGTGCCGGAAGAGGAAGGCTTTGATCTTTCGCCTATGACTTTTGATACAGCCGGTGACTTAATTTCAATTATGATGACTAAATGTATGGCTCAAAAATTTATGTTTTACCGCAAAGAGGATTTTACTAAAAAAGGTTTTTTTGTTCAGGATTTTGATGGCAGTGCCAAAATTATTATTGGCCGCGAGGCAGAACCCTGCTTATACAGAGGTCAGAATTTTAACCATAAGCAAATGCTTCCGGGATATTTGCGTCCGAATATTGTTAATAATGAAGTTATGCATTGTGTTGAATATATTAAAAGAGAGGAATTTAAGCTTTTATTTAAGCAGACGCCTTACTATATGCTCTTAAGAAGACTAAGCGTGATGGGGCACTTTTTTGAATTTGATTTAGATGCGGTTGCCCAGCACTATGAATTTGCAACCAATTATCTTGATGTTACAAAGGATGTAAGAGTTGCGTTATTTTTTGCTTATACAGTTTGTAAAGACGGGAAATATTACCCTGTTCAGGATTTTAATGAATATAAACCGACATTGTATATTGCTAATCAATCATTAATGCATGTTATTAATAAAAATATAGTTAGGCCGGTAGGATTTCAAGCTGTAATGCGTCCGCTCCTGCAAACGGCTTTTGCGTTAAATATGACTTCAGAAAATAAAGATATTTTATCAAATTTTATTGAAATAGAATTACCGCAGAGTCCGGAAGTTGCGCTTGCAATTTACAGAAGTTTTAATGACGGTCGGGATATTTTTCCTGACGAACCTGTTATGAGCTTGAAGAATATTGTTAGAGAAAGGCGGGAGCTGAATGAGGGTTTATTTAAACAATATTGCCGCGAGTATAAAAAGCCGGAAGCTGTACTTAGAGAAAAACTTGAAGAAAATTTTCGTATAACAAATACCCTGCCGTTAATAGAGCCTGAAATGTTTACAAAAATGACCTCAGAAGTTTATGATAAATTAATCCCGTGGATAAAAGAAAATATTTCGTATAGAAAATGCCGGTACGCTGATGAGAACAATCCTAATGCTTATCAGGACTTATTTCCTAAATCACTTGTCTAAACTTTACATTGTGTAATAAAAATAGCAATTTTTAATTTTTAGGGCTTTTAACACAGATATGGAAATTACTAATGAAGTTGTATATAAAAGACCGTTAACTTTAACAGGAGCACTGCAAGAATGTCAAAAATCTGATAAGAGAATCTCTGCAACAGAATCGCGTCTTGATATCTTTCTAAAAAATGTGAGTAAAAATGAAGAACTTTCAAATATAAAAGTTTCAAAATATCTGGGCAGAGGCTCATCTGCTGTTGTATTTGAAACTTCTGACGGCAATATTTTGAAACTTACAGAAACAAATCATTTCCCGCTAAACAGGCCTGTGCAGAGTTTTGATGTTCCCATTTATAAACATGGCAAAGCCGGTAAAATTCATTATTACGTCGAAGAAAAGCTTTTTCAGCACGGATTGAGTGAAGGGTTTGTTTCGATTATGAAAGATATGATAAAGGCAGCCGGATTAAGACCATATGATTTGTTGGACGGAGACGTTTTTCAGCTGGGGATGTCTAAAGAGGGTAAATTATATCTTCTTGACCCAGAGTGTGCGAAGTACAAAACAATTTTTCATGCAATATTTGATAAAATGAAGCGATTATTGACAAAGTGCCGCCATTATGGTTAAACAGACTAAAGGAGAGATATTTTTATGGCAAAAACAATTTTAACAGGTGATAGACCAACCGGCAGACTGCATTTAGGACACTATGTGGGCTCTTTGAAACGCAGAGTAGAGCTGCAGAATTTCGGAGAATATAAAAATATCTATATAATGATTGCTGATGCACAGGCATTAACAGACAATTTTGATAATCCTGATAAAGTAAGACAAAATATTATGGAAGTTGCTCTTGATTATTTGTCAGTCGGTTTAAATCCTGATATTTCAACAATATTTATTCAATCAATGGTTACGGAGTTAACCGAATTAACTTTTTATTATATGAATCTGGTAACTCTTGCCAGATTGCAGCTTAATCCGACTGTAAAATCTGAAATTCAGATGAGAGATTTTAAATCAAGCATTCCTGTCGGATTTTTATGTTATCCGATTAGTCAGGCAGCAGATATAACAGCTTTTAAAGCAGATACGGTACCTGTCGGGGAAGACCAGCTTCCGATGATAGAACAGACAAGAGAAATTGTAAGAAAATTCAATCATATTTATGGCGAAGATGTTTTAATTGAGCCAAAAGCTCTTCTTCCTGATAATCAAGTTTGTATGAGGCTTCCGGGCATTGACGGAAAAGCTAAAATGAGCAAATCGCTTGGTAATTGTATTTATCTTTCTGATACGGCAGAGGATGTGCAGAAGAAGATTATGAGTATGTATACAGATCCGACTCATCTTAAGGTTACTGATCCGGGGCATATTGAAGGCAATACTGTATTTACTTATCTGGATGCATTCTGCAAACCGGAACACTTTGAAAAATACTGGAATGATTACGCTTCATTAGACGAGGTTAAAGAGCATTACCAGAGAGGCGGGCTCGGCGATGTTAAGGTGAAAAGATTTTTAAACAGTATTGTAAATGAAGAACTCGAACCAATAAGAGCTAAGAGAAAAGAGCTTGAACAGGATATGGGTGCAGTCTACGATATTCTTGTTGATGGAACCGGCAAGGCCAGAGAAGTTGCTGCAAATACTTTAGCAGAAGTTAAACAGGCAATGAAATTGAATTACTTTGATGATAAAGCGCTAATTTTAAAATAGGTAAATAAAGTTTACAAATCTTTTATCATTTCATCAATAGTTTTATTAACAACACTTGCGAACTTAACAGCATTCACAAGAGAAAGGTTATGTTTTGCACATTCTACATTGCTTATGTAAGATTTGCTAAATCCTGTAATATCTGCAACATCATCTTGTGATAATTTTGCTTTGTTTCTGTAATGTTTGAAATTTATTCCAAAATTCTCTAATATTTTTTGTTCGTCCATAGTTTAATTTTATACTCTTGACGATAATATATCGATAGCTTATAATGACAAATGTTGTTCTATAGTAGATTAACGAGGTGATTTTATGAAAAAGCAAAAAGTAAAAAAAGATATAAAAGAATTGTTAGACAATATTAGTGAAAAAGAAGTTTTAAAGTTGAGAGAATGTTCTTGTGATAAAAATGGTTTTGATGACTATGTGTACAAGGCGTCTGATAAAATCTTAAAAAAAATAGTAAATCCTTTTTTTAGGTTTGCAGTATTACAAAATTGTATTTTGGATGCTAAAAATAATAGTGAATTTTATCCAAATATAGATAAGAAGAAGGTTAATTTTCTATATAAAAAATTACAAAAAATGTGCGTATTTTTAAATATCGTAATGGATGAATACTGCAAATTGTTAACGAAAATTCAACATCCTTAGTTATTGCGGAATTGTTTTTGGGCAAGTGCCAGAACAAAAATTATCCCGAACAGAATATAGGCTAAAGCGCAGGACTTACCAATGTCAAAATATTCAAACGCGTATTTGTATATGGAATAGACTATTACATTTGTAGAATTTGCAGGGCCTCCGGAGGTCATAACATAGATTAAATCAAAAATCTGAAAAGACGAAATTGCAGTTACCAGTGTTACAAAGTACGTTGTCGGTTTCAATAGCGGTATTGTAATTTCCCAGAAAGTCTCTTTTACTCCGGCTCCGTCAATTTTTGCAGCCTCGTATAGATTCTGATTTATTGTCGTAAATCCAGTCAGAAAAAGAACTACATTGTATCCTATCAGCTTCCATACAGATACAAAAATAAGTACCGGCATTGCAAGATGCGTATCAAAAAGCCATTTTAGGTGTGTCTTAAAAAGTAAGTTTATTGCTCCTATATTAGGGTCAAAAATCCAGGACCAGACAATTGCTATAACAACAGCAGGAGTTATAAACGGAAGAAAGTAGATTGTCTTATAAACTTCACTGCCTCTGATTTTTGTGTTTAATGCAGCTGCAATCAATAAAGGGATGATTACTGCAAAAATAGTTGTTGAGATAGCATAAATAAAAGTGTTTAAGAGAATTTGCAGAAATTCGGGTTCTGATAAAATACTTTTGTAGTTATCCAGTCCAACAAATTTAATCTCGTTTAATAAATCCCACTCTGTAAAACTTAGTGCAAAAGAACAAAAAATCGGAATAATAATAAATATAAAAGTTCCAATCAACGCCGGTAGAATAAAAATTAAATTTTTATGTTTATCCATGTTATTATTATACTATAGTTATTTTAAGGAGGAGTTATGCTAAAAGAGTCGGCTTTTGGAAAAAATGATATACGCGGAATTTACGGCGATGATATTACAGAGGAGTTGTTTTATTATACAGGCCGAGGATTTGTTCAATTTTTAGTAAGGGAGACTAAAAAACAGCCTTCAGAAATCTGGATAAGTGTTTGCCGCGATGCAAGACTTCATTCTCCGTCTCTTTCAAAATCGCTGATAGAAGGAATTCGTTCCTGCGGTGCTAATGTCGTTGACATGGGACTTGCTCCGACACCTATCGGATATTATTCAGAGGTTGTAGGGCTTCCTCCATATATTACAAAATATATGCCTGTAACAGGAGCAATGATTATTACAGCAAGCCACAATCCAAGCCAGTATAATGGAATGAAAATGACTTATGCAAAACAGTCTTTGAATGAAGAACAAATTAAGGTTGTTAAAGATCTTACAATGGAAGAATATAAACTTGCTATTCCGCCTGTAGCTTTTGGAATTCTTAATGAATATGACATTATACCTGATTATATTGAAGAGATGACTAAAAAGTTCGGTAGAATAGGAGAAGGTATAAAGGTTGTAGTGGATAGTGCCAATGCAACGGGAGGTGTTGTTGCTCCTAAGTTATATAGGGCTCTCGGGTGTGAAGTGATTGAACTTTATTCAATGCCTGACGGAAGATTTCCGCACCACCATCCAAACCCTAGTGATGAAAAAACTCTTACGGATATTAAAAAAGCTGTTGTTGCAAATAAAGCCGATTTAGGTATTGCATTTGACGGTGACAGTGACAGAATCGGGGTTATTGACTCTGACGGCAACTCTATGACAGGTGACAAACTGCTTTTAATCTATGCGGAAGATGTTATCAAAGAATATAATGCAAAAGGCATAAAGCCGGTAATTGTTTCTGAGGTTAAATGTTCACAGGTTCTTTACGATACTATTAATGAAAATGGCGGAGTGGCTGTTATGTGCAAAACAGGACACGGGTATATTAAGTCAAAAATGAGAGAAACCGGTGCTGTTCTTGCAGGTGAAATGAGCGGCCATACATTCTTTAAAGATCATTATTACGGATTTGATGATGCTGTTTATGCAGGATGCAGAATTATTCAAATTGTTGCAAGAAAGAAAAAAGAAAATCCGAACTTTAAAATAACTGATATGCTTGAACCTTTCAAATCTATGTACTCATCAAGTGAAGTTCGCCTGCCTTGTCCGAATTCTTTGAAAGCGCAAACTTTAGAAGGGTTCCAGAAAGTAATTGCAGAAAATCCTGATTTCTTCGGGACTAATATAAAAGATATTATTACAATTGACGGTATGCGTATTGTGTTTGAAAAGGGATTTGCCCTCATAAGACAAAGCAATACTGAACCTGTATTTACATTGAGGTTTGAAGCTGACAGCAAAGAAAATGCTCAAAAATACGAAGATTTGATGGTAAATAAACTGCTTGAAATTATCAAAAATCTGTCAGTTCAGGTTACAGCTTAAAAAGAAACAGTTTTGGCCGCGCATATAGAATCTTTAACATTCGGAATTTTGAATCCGAATATTGTTCGCTCGTCCTCGTAGCTTTCAACAAAAATACTGCCTGCATGAGCATTAACAATCTTTTTAGATGTATATAGTCCTAAACCTATACCAAGCTCTTTATGTGCTTCTGCAAAAGAAACATACTGGGCAAATATTGCTTCGCGTTTTTCTGCCGGAATATAAGGACTCCTGTTTTCAAGACTAAAACAGGTTAAATTAATTTCGTTATATATTTTAATTTTTATTTCGGTATCCTTGAATGCATACTTTATGCCATTGGATAGAAGGTTCATAATTACACGCTTAATCTGCACTTTGTCTCCGTAAACAAATGGAATATCACAGTTTTTCTCAATAGATATAGTGACATTTTTATCTTTAGCAATATAAATCATTTCACTGATGCAGTCTTCAGCAAGGTCAGTCAGAGAAACTTCTTCATAATTAAGCTTTACCACACCTCTTTCATTTCTGTAAGTTGCAAGAAGAGAACTAAGCATTGCATTCATATACTTGCAAGAGTCTAGCAGCATTCCTAAAATTTCCTGTTGTTCTTCTGTTAAAGAGCCAAATTCTCCTTTTAGCAGTAATTCAACTGCTCTTATTTGAGCTAGTGTAGGATTTTTAAGGTCATGTCCTAATGAAGCAACAAAAGTTTCTCGCTGTGCCTGAAGATGTTTTTCATCATCAATGTTTTTAGCCATTACCAGAATCCCGATAACGTTATTATGATAATCATTTATAGGTGCTTTGTAAATTGTATACCAGTGTGGAATACCTCTAGTGTCAACAATTTCTTTGTCGTATGTTATGAGCTTATTATTTTCTATAACAGACTTGTCTTCACACATTTTTGTTGCATTAATACTCTGGAAATCCAGCTGTATTTTATGAAAATAGTCAAATCCATCATTGAAGAATGCTTTTGAATGTTTAGTGCCGGTGATATATTGACCGTTTAAGTCCTGCATATAGATAATTTTAGGAATATTTTCTAAAAGTGCATTTAATTGATATTTATTTACAAAAAATCTTTCTTTTAGCTCTTCCTGTTCTGTAATATCTTTAGAAATGTATAAAATACACTCAACAGAATTATTATTGAGAACCGGCATTGCTGTAACAGCTAAAACTTGATTCTTCTTTTCAGAATGAATACTAAATGTAACAGTACGTTTCTCTTGCAATATCTGCATTTCACCAGAAGAATTACAGCAATCAGCAGATTTATTAAAGTGCTCATAAAAGGCGCTATTTGCGCTTAATAGTTTTAAATTCTTATCCTTAATCCATATTGCATCAGGATAATCTTTAAAAAATGTTTGTAATAAACTCTCGTAGTTGATATTTGCTCCAAGCATCTCTGCTATTTCAAAAATTTCCATAACACCTCAATAAGCGTTTATAAATAAACGTATTTTTTACACTTAACCAACATTCTATAATATTTCTTATTATACGAATATTAACCGGATGTACTATTTTATTTTTTTATTATTCTGATATAGAGAGGGTTATATGTTAGTGTTGGCGAGGTAGAGCAAATTGTGCTGTAACCTGTCTCAAATTTAAGCATATCAGCTTTTGTCCAGCTGTTTGAATCAAGTGCATTTACTCCCGTGTATTTAAGATGTTTTAAAACATCCTTTGCAGATTTGAAGGCTAAAACATGTGTTTCTTCTTCAATGTAATGATTAAAGTTATCAAGTATTGATTTATATTCATCGCATGATTTGTATGCCAATGTTTTTCCTGTGATATAAAATATTTCACGAAAATTTTCAGGCCCGAAGGTTGAGAATAATAATGTACCTCCTGGTTTTAGTTTGGATAAAAGCGATAAAAGAAATTCTTCAAAGTTTTCAATCCACTGAAATGTTGCATTAGAGATAATCAAGTCGTATTTATGAGTGCTGTTTCTTATAATTTTTTCAATATCGGCATGTACAAAATTTATCCTGTCAGATAGTTTGTCAATATATTCTTTACAGTCAGCTACAATATCATTGGCAGTATAAGTCTTAAAAGTAAAGTTTTTAAGAACTTTTTCTGTTAAAAGTCCTGTGCCGCAGCCAATTTCTAGTATACTATCATAATCTTTTCTGGCTGATAGTGATACAAGTTTTTCAGCCATGATTTTTTGAATTTTTGCATTATCATTATATGTGTTCAGGTTTTTGGCAAATCTTTTCTGTATTAAATTCTTATTCATAAGAGTTCTTCCCAGCTTTTAAAGAGAAGGAAAGGTGAGTGTCCTCCTTCTAAATTAGGCTCTATGTTCCAGAAAGCAGACTGATTTTTTGTTGGAATAATTTTGTCATTGCTGCTTAAAATTACTTTGTCATATTTAAAATTTTGATTGCCCGAATAATTTTTTAGAGCGGAAAGTTCGCTTTTTTGATTTTCAAGCTCTCTTTTGATATCAGGCAGAGTTGTGCATTCAGCTCCAAACATACTCTTAATAAAACGTTCTCTGCCTTTTTCATTAAATCCCCGGATTGTTAAATCATAAATTCTTTCAGGAATACCGTAATTGTTATCTATTGGCTTTAAGGTGCCATTTATCGCGATTTTTCTATCATAATTAATATCAAATAACGATGCTGTCATTACGCCCATAGACCAGGCAATAAGGTATTTTTTTTCGTATTTTTCTAAAGATTTAAAGTCAAAATCAGTATCAAGGGTGTTGTAATCATAGAACATCAAAACATCATAACTGCCATAGTTTAAATGTTTCATCACACTCTCGTCCATACCCCAGCCGTTAAAAAAAATAATTACTTCTCTATTCTTTTTTAGATTAAGCCACTTATATTTCATAAAAATATTTTATCACAAAGTGTCTTTTGACAAAGTTTTTAAAATCATTAACTTATATGAGGTTAATAAACAAATAAACAGTTATAATACAATAGGGATTATTATATCTATAAAAGGAAATGAAATATGCCAATAGAAGGGTTTGATTATAAAGCGTTTGCAGCCTCAATGTCAGAGCAGGCAAAAGAGCTTGTGCCTCCGGAACTCGAGGATAGGGAAAAAGAATATATTGTAAAAACGCTTGGAAACTTTACACTACTTGCTGGCGAAGCTCTATATAATGATACACAGATGAACTTAACTGCTGAGCAAGCAGTATTTATTACCCAGATTATAGCAGAGTGGTCTTTCCATAAATCAATAGACTTAATACATTCCGGAATACTTCCGCAATACTGGGATGGTATTATGCAGAAGATTGCTTTTACTATCTTTGAAGTTGCAAAACAAGCTGTTATAAGAAAAATTCCTCAAGATCAGCTTTTACAGGCCGTAGAACACCATGTAATAAAGGTCTATAACTCAAGTATAGAAGAACTTCAGAAAAAAGGCGTTATTGATGAAGAAATAAAAAATAGAGCAGAAAGCCAATCCAATATTGATGCAATGGCAAAACAGGCGCAGGAAGAACAGCAGAAGCGACAGATGGCAGCGGCAGAAGAGTCTGAAAAGAATTTGAGAGAAGCAGAGAAACGCCGTGAAGAAAAACGTAATAAAAGAAAGCAGGAAAAACAGCTTGCATCAATTCCGCAAGGTATTAGCAATAAGCAAATGAAGCTTATGACTCTGGCTCTTGTTCTAAAAATTCTTTCTCAAGATAAAGTTACAACAATCCTCAATAAGTTTGACTCTAATGATTCTCTTGCAATATCTCAGTATATGAATATGGCAGATTTAGAATCTCATCTTGACGGAGATTTAATCTCAGATTGTCTGAAAGAAATGAAAGACTACCTGCCAATAAAACGTAAACTGACGAAGGAAAATGTACTTGGCGATTTACTTCGTATTTACAGAACAACTCCAAGAGAAAAAATTGAGAAAGTTATTAAAAATGAACGTCCTCTCGTAAAGCGCTTTATATCACAGGCCTATGACGGAGAGTATTCCGGATTGCCTTTAAGGGTTGCGGGTATTGTTGCACAATACATTGAGGATAGTATATAATATAAAAAAGAATTATGATAATTAAGAAAAATAGTCAAAAATACAGGGAGGTCAGGAGGAGAATAGAGCCGGCGGATTTTGAAAATAAGCCGGTAGAAACTGCTGAAATAGAACCGGAAGAAAAAGAATTACCAGTAGAACAGCAAGAAGAAGCGGAAGAAATAGCAGAGCCGGTAGTAAATCTTCCAAAAGAACCCGAAATTGACTTGTTTGATATTGAAAATATTGATTTTAATCAACGTCAGGAGAGAAGGCGCGGCTCTAGAAGGCGCGGTTACAGGAGAATTGATGACCGAAATCTTGTGTCGCGCGCTCAAGAAGAAGCCGAAACCATTAAAAAATCTGCATTTGATGAAGGATACCGGAAAGGGCTGGAACAGGCAGAGGCAGATATGGCTGAATTTAGGAAAGATATTACTGCATTTATGCATGCTGCAAAAGATGTTTTTGAATATATTGCACCTGATATATTGGAAATAAGTGTTGATATAGCTAAAAAAATTATTAAAAAAGAAGTAGAAACCGACCCGCAGGTTTTAATAAATACTATTGTTGATGTTTTAAGAACTGTTTCTAAGAGTGAGCCTAAAATAAACATCAGGGTAAAACCTCAGGCAGTTCAATTTATAAAAGACACTCTGCCTAATATTACTTATCAGTATGGTATTGATGCAAAGATTAATATTGTGGCAGACCCGTCAATTGAAGAAGGCGGATGTGTTTTTCAGACGAATAATGGTATAGTGGATGCTTCAATTGACACGCAGCTGGAAATTATTAAAAAAGCTTTAGAAGGAATGTAATGGCAGCAGAGGGCGGAAATAACAAACCAATAAGTGAAATTTTTCTTGCATTGTTCGTAATGACGTTGATATTAATCCTCATTATCGAAATGCCAAATTGGGTTATCAATTTTTCTATAAGCTTAAATATAACGCTTGGTATTGTTCTTTTGATGATATCTTTATACGTACAGAAGCCGCTTGAACTTGCCGCATTTCCTTCAATTATTCTTCTTGGAACTATGTTTCGTCTTGTACTATCAATTGCATCAACGCGTCTTATTCTGGCTAAAGGCGATGCCGGAGAAGTAATTCATGCATTTGGAACATTCGTTACCGGCGGTAATATGATTGTAGGCGGTGTTATCTTCCTTATTATCACAGTTGTTCAGTTTATGGTAATTACAAAAGGTGCAGAACGTATTGCAGAAGTTGCTGCGCGTTTCGCGTTAGACGCTATGCCTGGGAAACAAATGACTATTGATGCCGATTTTAACGCTGGTTTGATATCACCGGAAGAGGCAGTAAAAAGACGTGAAGATTTACAAAGAGAATCAAGCCTCTTTGGTTCAATGGATGGTTCCATGAAGTTTGTAAAAGGTGATACTATGGCTGGTATCATCATTGTTATAATTAACATTGTAGGTGGTTTGATTATAGGTTGTTTAGTAAACCAAATGCCAATAGGCGACGCTGTAACCAAATATACAGTATTAACAATCGGTGATGGTCTTGCTTCACAGCTGCCTTCTCTTTTAATGTCAATAGCAGCCGGTATCGTAATGACACGTGCATCAGCCGGTAATAACTCTCTGGGCGGTGATTTGACTAACCAGATTATGTCAAAACCATACTCACTGTTTTTTGCGGCATTATTTCTCGGCTTAATCACAGTTACCTGTCCAATAACGGGGCTGCCGTTTCTGCCATTCCTTTTATTCACAATTATTCTCGCAATTGCCGGCTTCTCTGTATTAGTCAATGCAGATGTTCAATCTCAATTGGGACAATTGGAAAGCGTACGTCAAAATATGCAAGACTTAGTTAACCCTAATAAGATGTACGAAAGACTTGGGGTTGATGTTTTAAGCTTGCAGGTCGGTGCAGGGCTGCTGGTTATTGCAGATCCGGATCAAGAAGGTCAATTGCTTGCTAAAATAGCTGCTTTACGTCAGAGAGTTACTGATGAATTAGGCTACATTCTTCCGAATATCCGTATTATGGATTCTTCTGCACTAGAGGCAAACGAGTATGTTATTTCTATTCGTAATAACGTTGTTGCTTCTGGTTTTGTATATCCGGGTAAATATATGGTTATTGCTGACCAATGGGATTCTGTTAAGAAAACAATTCCTGAAGATGCGATTGTCGGGGTTGATCCTACATACCAGACTCAAGCTTACTGGATTTCTCAGGAAGATGCAAAGGCTACAAAAAATGTTACGGCTGTTGATGCAACAGACGTTCTTGTTACACACCTTCAGGAATGTGTAAGAAAACACGTTGATGAAGTCATGACAAAAACTGACGTATTAAAACTTATGGAACTTGTTCGTTCCCAAGACCCTACACTTGTTAATGACCTTGTTCCGGCAATAATTTCAACCTCTGACTTGAGAAAGATTTTTGTAAACCTTATTCGAGAAAAAGTTTCCATTAAAGATATTATTTTTGTATTTGAACGTCTTTGCGACTATGCAAGATTTTCAAAAGAACCTGATATTTTGTCAGAACGTCTGCGTGCAGCATTAGGCCGTCAAATCTGCTTGAATAATGTTGATAGAGATCACGTACTGTATGCTCTTACACTTTCTCCGGAATGGGAAAAAACGCTGGATGACAGCTGTCAGAGAACAGAACTTGGTACTATGTTCCTGTTAAATCCAATGCAGGTGCAGGATTTAATTGAATCCACAGCAATGACATTAATGCGTGCACATCAGTCAATTGGTCAACAGCCGGTAATTTTATGCTCTCCAAGAATTCGTCTGCCTCTTTACCAGCTTCTTGAAAGACACATCCCTACAATTGTTGTAATCTCTTATTCAGAATTGATTACTGATATTAAAGTAGAAGCAGTTGATACAATCGGTGACAACTCCGGTTATTAAAAAGAACTTAACAAAACTTAATATAAAGTCAATTTTTTAAAAGTTAAATACTTTATATATACATAAGAGATATTTAAGAGAGTAAAAGGAGTTTTAACAATGGCAATTGGCGCACGAGATTTTATTGACAAATTATTAGTAGAAAAGTATGCACAGGAAAAAGTAGACAATCATGACGAAGGCTCATTGGTTTCAAAAGTATCAGCAGATGATATGATGAGTGCAATGAATAGTTCTGCAAATAATTTTAGGACAATGCTTGCATTGAATAACCGTTTAACTATGGTATGCTACGGCGTTGTGGCTAAGTCTGCAAAATATGTCTGTACGGAAGAAGCAGCATAAGAGTGTAAATCCCCATATTTATAATATAATATTAGTATGGCTGTATACTTTTTTTATGGGGATGAAGACTATAATATAGAACTTGAACTTAGTAAAATGAGTTCAAAATTAAATCCGGACTTTAAATCAATGAGCCTGCAAACTCTTGATAATCCGGATTTTAGCACTTTAATTTCTGCTCTTAGAACAACACCTATGATGTTCGGTGATATGCTTATCGTAATTAACGCAGAAGAGTATTTTACTTCTAATAAAAACTTTTTTGATGAGGTAGAACTTTCAGAGATAGAAGATGCTCTAAAAAATAATCCTGAAACACTAAATATTGTATTCGTTCTTAAGCTTCCAAGAGATGAGAATAAAAAACCTGACTCCAGACGAAAGTTATATAAAATTTTATCAAAATACAATGTCAAAGAATTTCCGACATTTAAAACATACAAAACAGCTGAAATTGTCGTATGGATAAAAACACAGGCCAGAAACAAAGATATAAGCTTAAATGATGATGCCATATCTCTTCTTATTGAACAAATTGGAAATAATTTAAGAGAATTTGATACAGAGCTGGATAAATTAAAATTGATTGCCTATCCGGAGAAAAAAATTACTAGAAAAATGGTCGAAGAAATATGTATTTCTAATGAAGATTTATTTGGGTTTGCTGATTTAATTATGCAGGGAGAGAGGGATAAAGCTCTTTTAGAATTTAATAAACTGCTTGATAAAAAGCATCCGCTAGAAATTTTATCAGCAATACAAACAATGCTAAGAAAATGGATTATATTGAAGACGAAGTCTTCCTTATCCCCTGGTGAACTTTCAAAATTAACAGGTCAGCATGAGTTTGTCGTGAAGCAAACTTTGCAAAAACTTAAAAATACAAAAACAGCCGATCTTGTAAAACTTAAAGAAAATCTTTATGAAGCAGAGTTTAGAATTAAATCTGCAGAAGCAATTGATATAATATCGGAGGTGGAATGTGCTATTATCGGATAAATACCCTTTTCTAACCGAATATTTTACAAGGGCGCTAAGCACCAATGTACGTGCCCTGCCTCAGAGTATATTGTTTTATGGTAATGATGCAGATGCACAATTTACATTTGCAACAGAAATAGCAAGATTACTAAACTGTACATCGGACAAGTCTGATAATTGTGAGTGCATGAATTGCAGGTGGATTAGAGAAAATTCACATCCGGCTGTTCTTACAATATCAAGAATCGATAATAAACCGGACGATGACGACTCAAAAACCGTTATTTCTATTAAACAGTCACAGATGATAAAAGAAGCACTTGTTTCTGCATCGGAATTTCATCGTGTTTTTATATTCTGCGACAGGGATGAAAATGGAAATATTGCAGGACTTAATCCGCTTAATTTTCAGGCAGAAACGGCCAATTCTTTGTTAAAAATTATAGAAGAACCTCAGCCAGGAGTAACATTTATATTTTTAACACGTTATGTTGAAGATGTCCTGCCTACAATAATCTCAAGATCTCAATGTTTCTTTGTTCCGTCTTTTAAGGAGATAAGCTACAGCTATAATTGTATTTCAGATGTCTTCACTGATTATTTCAACAATAGTAGAAAAGATGTTTTTGACCTATCCCAAAAACTTAATGACCTAACAAAAGAAATTTCAATACAAGAAATTCTTGATGGAATTCAAAACTACATTCTTGCCGTCTTGAAAACAAATCCTAATCGAACAGAATTAATAAAACATGTTGAACTAGTAGAAAATGCAAAACGTCAGGCTAAGCTTGGAATAAAATCTGCTAATATATTTGATGATTTATGCCTGAAGCTTATCAATTAGCCCTCACCGGGAGGAGTAATTGTTGCAAGCAGATATGCATATACATGTAAACTGTAGAGGTACAATATTGATGCTGCAAAGTTACAAATTAAAACCTGCAGATATTGTATCTGTATTGGAATGGTCAATAGTATCAGACCATACACAAACAGCCAGTTAAGAAGATAAAAAATTACAAAAACAAATGTATTTAATATATATTTACCCGGATAAGTGCCTAATAAATAAACAGCTTTACGAATGTTCCAAACTGCAAATACAGAATTTTCTTTTGCATAATTCCACAGCATTGCAGGAAGAAAAGCAAAAAAGAATACATACAACAGATTATAGCATATTGCATAAATACTATGGAAATTACCTATTTCCAACATAGGTAATGTAAATACACCTGTGAATGCTGTACTGAATACAAGCAATGCATACGGAAGCACCATCATGATAGAGGCAATAATAGAAGCAAACCCTCTCCAGATAAATTTAGCAGGCTTAAATTCCGGTAATGAAATTACAAAAACACTTTTTATCTTTCCTGAATATATATTGTTTGCTATAATATCAACGTCACGTGAAATGATGCTTGATGTAAGTTCCCAAAAATAACCTTGAACAACCAGCGAAGATGATATGTAAAAAATTGCAGCTAAAATTAACAATGTGTATTTTATGTAAAAATCATTTATCAAAAAAGCTGATACTGCATATAATACTAACGCGATTATAATCAGTAAAAGCATTGATAGAAATAGCTGTAATACACGCTTATTAAAATTTTCAGCCTTAAACATCCATATAAAAGGTTCAAACATAAATCTTCACCATACACTCAAGCCAGTATTAACGAGAAAGCGATATACTGGTCATCCCTGCATTTCTTGCACTATCCATCAACTTTACAACAGCCCCGTGTTCTGCATTATCATCGACCTGAATTAGCAAACCATCAGGATAATCTTTAATATGCTGCGTCACAGTTTGCTCAAGACTTGCAGCTGCGATTTCTGTATCATTAAATAAATATCTGTTGTCTGAAGTAACAGTAAAATTCATAATTTTGGAATCTTTAGCAATCTGTTCCTGATTAACTACTTCTGGAACAGCCAGATTAAGCCCCTGCTGATCAAGCAAAGGTGCTATTACCATCATTATAATCAGTAATACCAGAAAAATATCTGTCAACGGTGTTATATTTATTTCATTAAAACTATCACGCATTATTCACTCCAATTGTCATATTGATTATCTTGAGGCAGAGGTGTTGTATCTATATTTTGCGCTTCCTCAAGTTTCTTCTGGTCTTTTTTATTAAGAGGTTCACCTGCTACAATGAGTTTTTTATAATGAGCATCCTGAGCAGCATCCATTATATCCATTATAATAGAGCTTTTCACCTTTTCATCTGCCTTAACAACCACTTCTGCTTTCTCATTATTACCCTTTAAGGCTTCTAAATCAGTTGAAAGCATACTGATAGATGAACGTTTGTCGCCGACATAAACCGTACCGTCTTTAGTTACAGATACCGTTACTTTTCCCTGCTCAATTGCAGTTCCGCTGTTAACCTCTGGAACGGAAATCGAGTTATCAACTGATTGAAATGTTGGTGCAACAACCATCATTATAATCAATAGCACCAGAAAGATATCTGTAAGCGGTGTTATATTTATTTCTGTAAATAAGGCTTTTTTACCAGTTTTTATACCCATTATTTTATCCCTTGATTATCCCAGAGCTACGCTTGATTGAGATTTGATGCCTGATTCTTCTTCAGAGTCAACAAAGCTTAAGAACAACAGCTTAATTAGCTGGAAATCATCCTCAAATCTTCTCACAGTAGATTGGAAAGTGTTATAACAAACAACAGCAACAATTGCAACACCAAGACCGAAGGCAGTAGCAATCAATGCAGACCCAATCCCCATTGCAACAGCTGCAGATTGGTTCCCTTGAGATGCCAAATCCTGGAATGTATACAAGATTCTTACAACGGTACCGAATAACCCTAAGAAAGGAGCTACACCGCCGATTGTACCTAAAATAGTCAATCGATGTTCTAATTTTCTTGTTGCAAGTGCAGATGCAATATCAAAAGATCTAGAAAAACCTTTTTTCTGTTCTGAAAGAATTCTAACACCCTCTTCTGTAACTTCCCCAATAATACCACCGCACTGTACCGCAAGATTTTGAGCACCCATAAGATTGTTTTTTGCTAATTCTTTCTGTAACTTTGGAATAAATTCAATTACATTTCTTTTATTAGCATTGTAAAAAGCTGCCCTGTCAATTGCGACTGTCAATGTTAAGATTGAACATACAAGTATCGGCAGTAATACCGGCCAATCTAACTGAATTGAATGTAGTAATAGTTCCATAATTTTATCCTCTTTTCTCTATTTAATATCTTGATGCATTGAATACGTTATAATCAAATGTAAATTGTATATCAATACTTTGTCCTTTGAAATCACCTGGCAACGGTCTGAACGGAGCAGTAAGCTCCACTGCTTTTAAAGCGGCCTGATCGGCAGACGGCATACCTGATGATTTTTGAACTTTACAAGACAACAATCTACCGTCACGTGCAATCTTAAATAATAGAACAACACGTTTACTTTCATTACCTTTTGGAGGATCCCAATTTAGTTTAATTCTTCTCTGTAATTCTCTCATATAAGGTCCAAAGTCAGGTTCTCTAAGAGCATCAATACCAGGAGCTCCTCCGCCTCCACCAGGGTTACCAACATTACCGGAGCCATTAGAACCTCTTGCCAATTGTCCGCTTCCGCCGCTTGCAGAAGGAGAAAGCGAAGGTCTTGGCGCATATGAACTACCTTTTGAGCCGCCTCCTGAAGAAGCTGCTCCTGATTTTGAACCAGCAGGTGCTGATGTTCCACCTACAGGACCAGTAGAAAGGGTTTTACCAACCGGTGCACCTTT
>ENA-OPMG01000327-OPMG01000327.1-human-gut-metagenome-genome-assembly--contig:-NODE-327-length-34943-cov-4.913695_pt1 | contig 34943 bp, 29 predicted proteins | sample MGYA00241522_ERZ501741 | MGnify/ENA primary metagenome ERZ501741 (study PRJEB25962, sample SAMEA2042616) | human gut metagenome | biome: human gut; feature: human-associated habitat; material: faeces...
CGGCTGAAGAAACAGCAGAATAATTAATTTTTAAAATCACATTTTACGGAGGAAATAAAAATGGCATCAGAGAATGTTACAAAAATCGTTGAAGAACTTAAAACTCTCACAGTTCTTGAACTCTCAGAACTCGTATCAGCAGTAGAAGAAGAATTCGGCGTAAGCGCTGCAGCAGCAGTAGCAGTAGCAGCACCGGCAGAAGGCGGCGCAGCAGCTGAGGAAAAGACAGAGTTCGATGTAGTACTTACAGAAGTAGGTGCAAACAAGATTCAGGTTATCAAGGCAGTTCGTGAAGCAACAGGTCTTGGTCTTAAGGAAGCAAAGGCACTCGTTGACGGTGCTCCTAAGGCTCTCAAGGAAGGCGTTTCTAAGGAAGACGCTGAAGCTATTAAGACTAAGCTCGAAGAGGCCGGTGCTGAAGTAGAACTTAAGTAATTTTACTTATAGCTTGCATTTTAAGTCCGACAGATTTCTGTCGGACTTTTTTGCGTTTATTGTTAAAATTTGTCATTTTTGATTTTGTATAAATTCAATTTTTTATCTTACAATAAAAGAGTATGGACAATACAATCACAATGTCTGTTTTAACTGCTTTTGATTACTGTTTTGCTTGACGAGCCGATTCTTTTGTGATAAACTATTAACGAACATAGGGTGTTGGATATTAACGCTGACAAGGGGTATTTGTCGCAATTCCACTATCTATGTGAATTCAGAAAACATAGAAAGGTTGATACTGAAATGGCAAAGATTGATTTAACAAAGTACGGTATTACAGGTACCACTGAAATCGTTCACAATCCTTCTTATGAAGAGCTTTTCAAAGAAGAAACAAGACCCGAACTCGAGGGTTATGAAGTTGGTCAGGAAACTGAGCTTGGCGCAGTTAATGTTATGACCGGCGTTTACACAGGTCGTTCACCTAAGGACAAGTTCATCGTTATGGACGAGAACTCAAAGGACACTGTTTGGTGGACTTCTGACGAGTACAAGAACGATAACCATCCTGCATCTGAGGAAACTTGGAAGGCAGTTAAGGAAATCGCAAAGAAAGAACTTTCTAACAAGAAGCTTTATGTTGTAGATGCTTTCTGCGGTGCTAACAAGGACACAAGAATGGCTGTTCGTTTCATCGTTGAGGTTGCTTGGCAGGCTCACTTTGTAACAAATATGTTCATCACTCCTTCAGCTGAAGAGCTTGAAAACTTTGAGCCTGATTTCGTTGTTTACAACGCATCAAAGGCTAAGGTTGAAAACTACAAGGAGCTTGGTCTTAACTCAGAAACAGCTGTTGTATTCAACATAACAAGCCGTGAGCAGGTTATCATCAACACATGGTACGGCGGTGAGATGAAGAAGGGTATGTTCTCAATGATGAACTACTACCTCCCGCTCAAGGGCATCGCATCAATGCACTGCTCAGCCAACACAGATAAGAACGGCGAGAACACAGCTATCTTCTTCGGTCTTTCAGGTACAGGTAAGACTACACTTTCAACAGATCCTAAGAGACTCCTTATCGGTGATGATGAGCATGGTTGGGATGACAATGGCGTATTCAACTTCGAAGGTGGATGCTACGCTAAGGTTATCAACCTGGACAAGGATTCCGAGCCCGACATCTACAACGCAATCAAGAGAGATGCTCTGCTTGAGAACGTAACCGTTGATGCTGACGGCAAGATTGATTTCAACGATAAGAGCGTTACCGAGAATACTCGTGTATCTTATCCTATCAACCATATTAAGAATATCGTACGTCCTATTTCTTCTGCACCTGCAGCTAAGAACGTAATCTTCCTGTCTGCTGATGCATTCGGCGTACTGCCTCCCGTATCTATTCTGACTCCCGAGCAGACTCAGTACTACTTCCTGTCCGGTTTCACAGCTAAGTTAGCTGGTACCGAGCGTGGTATTACCGAGCCTACCCCTACCTTCTCTGCTTGCTTCGGCCAGGCATTCCTGGAACTGCATCCTACAAAATATGCAGAAGAGCTTGTTAAGAAGATGGAGAAGAGCGGTGCTAAGGCATACCTTGTAAATACAGGATGGAACGGAACAGGAAAGAGAATCACAATCAAGGATACAAGAGGAATCATCGACGCTATCCTTTCTGGTGCTATCCTTAATGCTCCAACAAAGAAGATCCCTATGTTCGATTTCGAGGTTCCTACAGAGCTTCCGGGAGTTGATTCAGGAATCCTTGATCCTCGTGACACATATGCTGATGCTTCTGAGTGGGAGGCAAAGGCTAAAGATCTTGCAGAGAGATTCAACAAGAACTTTGTTAAGTACACAACAAATGAGGCTGGTAAAGCACTTGTTGCAGCAGGACCACAGTTATAATATATTACAACAGAATTATATTAGATAATTCTAAAGCCGGGCGGTGTATGTCGCCCGGCTTTTTTTGAAGATACTGTATAAAACGTTATAAAACAGGCATTTATCGAGGTTATGGATGTATAAATATTGTTATTGATAATATGAATTTAAGTTATATTAACGATATTGCTTGACAAATACAGATTATAGTAATATTATCATCATGTGAACAGAAATAATAGAAATTGTGAGGAAGGTTTTTCGATGAGAAGACAGGCATTATCTCTTTTAGTTGAGAACAATCCCGGAGTGACCAGTCGTATTTCAGGACTGTTCAGTCGCAGGGGATTTAATATTGATAGTTTCTCTTCAGGGGTTACAGCAGATCCGCGCTACACACGTATCACAATTGTTGCAAGCGGTGATGAGCAGGTGCTTGAGCAGATAGAGAAGCAGTTGGCGAAGCTTGAGGATGTACTTGATATCAAGAAGCTTGAGCCGGGACTCTCAGTGTGCAGGGAGCTTATTATGATAAAGATAAGAGCACTCGATACACAAAGACAGGCAGTTATGAATGTGACTGAGATCTTCCACGGCAAGATAGTTGATGTCACTCATGACTCTATGATTATTGAGCTCATAGGTACACAGGACAAGCTTGATAAGTTCATAGACTTACTTAGCGGCTATGAGATATTAGAGCTCGCAAGAACGGGAATCACAGGACTTACCAGAGGTTCCGATGATGTAGTTATGTTGGATTAGTCACAGGACAATCCTTACATATAAATAGTTTACTTAAATTAACAGGAGGAAAACAAAATGGCAGAACCAAGATTATTTTATCAGGATGATTGTAACCTTTCATTATTAGAGGGCAAGACAATTGCCATTATCGGTTACGGCAGCCAGGGACATGCACATGCACTTAACTTAAAGGATTCAGGATGCAATGTCATCATCGGTCTTTATGAGGGCAGCAAGTCATGGAAGAAAGCAGAAGAGCAGGGCTTCAAGGTATATGTCGCTGCAGAGGCTGCAAAGCAGGCTGATATCATCATGATTCTTATAAATGATGAGTTACAGGCAGATATGTACAAGAAGGATATCGAGCCAAACCTTGAGCCGGGCAACATGCTTATGTTCGCTCACGGCTTCAATATCCACTTTGGATGCATTAAGCCACCAAAGGATGTAGATGTAGCTATGATCGCACCTAAGGCTCCGGGACATACAGTACGTTCAGAGTACCAGGCAGGAAAAGGAACACCTTGTCTTATCGCTGTAGAGCAGGACGCTACAGGAAAGGCATGGGACCTTGCACTTGCTTATGGTCTTGGAATCGGCGGAGCAAGAGCCGGACTTCTTGAGACAACATTCCGTACAGAGACAGAGACAGACCTCTTCGGTGAGCAGGCAGTTCTTTGTGGTGGTGTTTGTGCACTTATGCAGGCTGGTTTCGAAACGCTTTGTGAGGCTGGTTATGACCCAAGAAACGCATACTTCGAGTGTATCCATGAGATGAAGCTCATCGTAGACCTTATCTACCAGTCAGGCTTCGCAGGTATGAGATATTCTATCTCTAATACAGCTGAGTATGGTGATTATGTAACAGGACCTAAGATTGTTACAGCTGAGACAAAGAAAGCTATGAAGAAGATTCTTTCTGACATTCAGGATGGTACATTTGCTAAGGAGTTCTTACTTGATATGTCACCAGCAGGACGTCAGGTACACTTCAAGGCTATGAGAAAGCTTGCTTCTGAGCATCCTTCAGAGAAGGTTGGTGAGGAAATCCGTAAGCTTTACAGCTGGAATGATGAGAGCGACAAGCTCATCAACAACTAATCTGTCAGACATATATGACAATAAGACCCGGGGCAGTGATGCACCGGGTTTTTTACATAGCAAAACTTGACAAAATATAGTGTGATGTGTAAAATTATGAATGTTAATCAGACGGATTAAAAATACGCCTTCGTCTCTTTGAGAGGCGGAGCGTTTTTGATATAAGGAGGCAAGTATGTCAGAACCATACAATCACAAGGCCATAGAGAAAAAATGGCAGGAATACTGGAAAGAACACGAGACATTCAAGACAGATGTTTGGGATTTTTCAAAGCCTAAATACTATGCACTTGATATGTTCCCTTACCCTTCAGGAGTAGGCCTTCACGCTGGACATCCGGAGGGCTATACAGCTACAGATATCATGTCGCGTATGAAGAGAATGCAGGGCTACAATGTACTTCATCCGATGGGATATGATTCATTCGGTTTACCGGCAGAGCAGTATGCTGTAAACACAGGTCATCATCCAAACGGTTTCACTCAGAAGAATATAGAGACCTTCTCAAAGCAGTTAAGAGAGCTTGGTTTTGATTATGACTGGTCAAAGATGATTTCTACAAGTGACCCTGAGTTTTACAAGTGGACACAGTGGATTTTCAAGAAGCTTTATGAGGCCGGATATGCAAAGCATATTGATATGCCTGTAAACTGGTGCGAGGAGCTTGGAACAGTTCTCTCAAACGATGAGGTTATAGATGGCAAGTCAGAGCGTGGCGGCTATCCTGTAGTCCGCAAGAACATGAAACAGTGGGTTATTGACCAGCCGGCATTTGCAGAAAAGCTCCTTGAGGGGCTTAATGAGATAGACTGGCCTGAGTCTACCAAGGAAATGCAGAGAAACTGGATTGGCAAGAGCACAGGTGTCGAGGTCAAATTCCAGATTGTAGGCGGTGGAGAGTTCTCTATCTTTACTACATGTATCGAGACAATATATGGTATCACATTTATGGTGCTTGCTCCGGACGGAGATATAGTAAAGGGTCTCATGGACAGAGTCGAGAACAAAGAAGAGGTTCAGGCTTACATAGATGAGACTGTAAAGAAGAGCGATATGGACAGAACTGAGCTTAACAAGACAAAGTCAGGCTGTGAGCTTAAGGGACTTCATTGTATCAACCCTGTAAACGGCAAGGAAGTGCGCATGTTCATCGGTGATTTCGTACTGGCAAGCTATGGTACAGGTGCTGTTATGGCAGTTCCTACCCATGATCAGCGAGATTTCGAGTATGCACAGGCTCATGATATTGAGATGATTCAGGTAATTGATGGTGCAGATGTATCAGAGCATGCATTTGAGAAGCATGATTACCTTGGAAAGGGCTGCAAGCTCATCAACTCTGAGGAGTTTACCGGAATGGTAGTTGAGGATGCTAAGGAAGCTATCACAGCCAAGCTTGAGAAGATGGGCGTGGCAAAGAGAACTGTAAACTACAAGTTCCGTGAGTGGATTTTTGCACGTCAGAGATACTGGGGAGAGCCTGTTCCATGTGTATACAAGGAGGATGGTTCAATCTATTTCCTTCCTGATGATGAGCTTCCGCTTGTCCTTCCTGAGCTTGAGGATTACAAGGGCAAGAATGGCAAGGCACCTCTTGAGAACGCTACAGAGTGGAAGCAGTATGACAGAAACGGCGTAAAGGGTACTCGTGAGACATCCACCATGCCAGGCTCGGCAGGATCCTCATGGTATTATATGAGATATATCGATCCTCACAATGATAAGGAATTTGCAAATCAGGAGCTCTTAAAGCACTGGATGCCGGTAGATCTCTATGTTGGTGGACCGGAGCATGCGGTAGGACACCTCATGTATTCAAGAATCTGGAACAGATTCCTCTTTGATCAGGGCTTATCTCCTGTAAAGGAGCCTTTTAAGAAGCTCGTACATCAGGGAATGATCCTTGGATCAAACGGTATCAAGATGGGCAAGAGATTCCCAGAGTTCGTAGTAAATCCTAGTGATGTAGTCGAGGAGTACGGCGCTGATACACTTCGTCTCTACGAGATGTTCATGGGACCACTTGAGGTTTCAAAGCCTTGGAACGACAGCAACGTACAGGGAGCAAAGAGATTCATCACACGTGTATGGAATTTCTTTACAGAGCCTGAGAATATTATCGAAGAGGATGACGGAAAGCTCACAAGAATCTACCATCAGACAGTAAAGAAGGTCACAAACGACTTCGAGGCACTTGGCTACAATACAGCTATCAGCCAGATGATGATTTTTGTCAATGAAGTATACAAGGCAGGCAGATGTCCTAGAGAGTTTGCAGAGGGACTTATCAAGATGCTTTCTTGTGTATGTCCACATGTTGGTGAGGAAATCTGGCAGAGAATGGGACATGACGATACAATCGCATTTGAGCCATGGCCGGTATACGATGAGGCAAAGACTGTTGAGGATACAGTAGAGATTGCTGTACAGATCAACGGAAAGACTAAGGGCACTCTTGCAATCGGAAAACAGGATCCTAAGGATGAGGTTATCGCAAAGGCAAAGGATGTTATTGCAGATAAGCTTACAGGAAATATCGTAAAAGAGATTTATGTTCCGGAACGTATTGTAAACATCGTAATGAAATAAAAAATCACCCGGTATTTTGCACAGCCATTAGATGGCCGGCAGAATACCGGGTGATTTTATTTTTTGAGAACATGTGGTGGAAGAGATGGATCACTTCCGCGAAGCTTCTGCATACCGCGCTGGATCGCATCCTTGGAATTTTTCCAGTCGGCATCTTTATTTTTATAATCATATTTTTCGATGAACCATGCAACATCTTCATATATGCGGTTCATGTTGTCGTGCATTAGAGGGAGCACGATATCGTAAAATTCTTTGCGCTTATCACCTTTTAAATAAGTGTCAGCTCCTTCCAGAACCACTTTCAGGTGATCGAGACAAAATCCTTTTGTGTTCTTTAATTTTTCTTTTAGTTCAGGGTCCTTTTCATACATAGTGAAGAAGGTCTTCATGTATGCATTAAAGGTCTTGTTTACGCTGTCACATATAAAGCAGGTTGATTCACGCTTGTTAATCCAGTCCACGATGGAATTGGAGGAGGCGTTTGCTTTTTTGAAAAGACCGCTCCTTTGCACTGAATCAGGCTTAAAGTTCTTAAATTCTTTGTCCATCTCCTCAATATGGCGCATGTACATGGTTTTTAATATCCAGGCGTTTCCGAGTGAATTGCCATAGTCAAACATTTTTTTGAAATGTGCACGGCAGAAGCCCTCCTTATCGGTCATATCGCGTATGTCAGCCTCCATGTAAGAGGCACCATGACCAAGTACAAAATCCATGACGTGATCCTCAGTGCGTTTTTCTATATAGCAGAAGGGGCATTCGCCGGCATTGTCAAAGGCGTCTGATATGGGGATAGTGTGTATTTGTTCTTTCAAGGTAATACCTCCGGGGTCATATTTTGTTATTTAAAAATCCTCTGGTGTGTAGCTCTCATAAAACTTGATAAAGGTCTGTAAAGAGGTGGAAAGCTTTGAAGACTCCTTGTAAGCAAAGCCAACCTCACGCTTGTGGATTGGTATGCCGAGAGGAATTTCAATCAGGGTACCGTCAGCAAGCTCCTTTGAAACTATGCTTTTTATGACGCAGGCCACACCTACGCCTATTTTGGCAAAGTCGATGAGCAGGTCCATATTTGATATATCTATAGAGTCCTTTACGTGTATCTGGTTCTCCTGCAGATAATCATCAATATATTTACGTGTCATATTGCCTTTATCGAGAAGCATGAGAGTAGAGTTTTGCAAAATCTCGCTCTTTTTGACACCACGGGCGCTTAAGTTGCGCAGATAGTCCTTTGTAGTGACAAATATATCTTCGATGTTGTCCAGATAATAGAAATTGAAAGTCTTAAGGGATGCTGGTTTTCCAATCAGACCTATATCTATTTTGTCATCATCAAGGAGCTTTAAGGTCTCATTGGTGGACTGACATTCGATTGAGATGCTTATATGAGGATTTCTGTGTATGAATTCCTTGAGGTATGGCAAAAGCATATATTTGCAGAGTGTTGAGCTGACACCAATCTTAAGCTGGCCGACACCGAGCTCTATTGAGCGCTTCAGCTTTTCCTCCCCCTCATTTAATGCCTCAAAGGCCTCGCTTACATGATCATAAAGAAGCCTGCCCTCATCGGTCAAGACGACACCTCTGGAGCTTCTGGAAAAAAGCTTGCATTCCAGTCCGTCCTCGAGCTTTTGAATTGACTTGCTGATGGCAGGCTGGCTGATATAGAGCTCCTTGGCTGCCTTTGATATATTGCCGGCATTGGCAACAGTATAGAAAATCCAGTAAGATGAGAGATTCTGGTTCATTTGTACCTCCTGTGGTTTGTACTTTTAATGGGCTGTAATCGTTGCTTGTCACAAAAAGGTGTGAACATCAACAAATTTATGTTTATTATACCATGAGATTTAGTTATGGTAAATATGTTTATTATGTATTTTTATTATGGTAAATCATATGTTATGATGTCTTAAGTAAACTTGATTCAGATACAATCATAATACAATATTTTTATATGCTAGGAGGAATATAAGCATGGGAATGACAATGACACAGAAGATTCTTGCTGCACACGCAGGCCTTGACTCTGTTAGTGCAGGCCAGCTCATTGAGGCTGATTTAGATCTTGTGCTTGGAAACGACATTACCTCACCTGTAGCGATTCATGAGATCGACAAGATGAAGGTAGAGGGAGTGTTTAATAAAGATAAAATCGCACTCGTTATGGATCACTTTGCACCAAACAAGGACATCAAGTCAGCAGAACACTGTAAATGTGTTCGCGAGTTTGCCTGCAAAAATGAGATTACAAATTACTTTGATGTAGGAAAAATGGGCATTGAGCATGCACTTTTACCTGAGCAGGGACTGACTGTAGCAGGTGATGTGATTATAGGAGCTGATTCTCATACATGTACATACGGAGCTTTAGGAGCCTTCTCTACAGGTGTGGGAAGCACTGATATGGCAGCAGGAATGGCTACAGGTAAGGCCTGGTTTAAGGTACCTTCTGCCATCAAGTTCAATATCATCGGAAAACCGGCTGAGTGGATCAGCGGTAAGGATGTCATCCTTCATATCATCGGTATGATTGGTGTGGACGGTGCACTTTATAAGTCAATGGAGTTTGTCGGAGAGGGACTTAAATATCTTTCTATGGACGACAGATTTACTATCGCAAATATGGCAATTGAGGCCGGCGGCAAGAATGGTATCTTCCCTGTAGATGATCTCACAAGAGAGTACATGAAGGAGCATTCAAAGCGTCCGTTCACAGAGTATGAGGCTGATAGTGATGCAGAGTATGATGAGGAGTATACAATCGACCTTAGCACACTTAAGTCTACAGTTTCATTCCCACATCTGCCTGACAATACACGTACCATCGATGAGGTGGGTGATGTAAAGATTGACCAGGTAGTAATCGGTTCATGTACCAACGGCCGTATGGATGATCTGCGTATTGCAGCAAAGATTCTTGAGGGTAAAAAGGTTGCGGATGGTATCAGGGTTATCGTGATTCCTGCCACACAAAAGATTTATCTTCAGGCTATGGAAGAGGGCCTTCTTAAGACATTTATCGAGGCAGGTGCCATTGTGAGCACACCTACCTGCGGACCATGTCTTGGCGGATACATGGGAGTGCTCGCTGAGGGCGAGAGATGCGTATCTACCACAAACCGTAACTTTGTCGGACGTATGGGTCATGTGGATTCTGAGGTTTATCTGGCAAGCCCTGCTGTTGCAGCTGCAAGTGCCATTACAGGTAAGATTTCAGGACCAAAGGATGTTATGTAAAGATTGGAGGAAGCACAATGAAAGCAGCACACGGTCGTGTATTTAAATATGGAGACAATGTCGATACAGATGTAATCATTCCTGCAAGATATCTGAATTCTTCTGATCCTAAGGAGCTTGCAACACACTGCATGGAGGATATCGATAAGGATTTTGTAAATAATGTAAAGGCCGGAGATATCATGGTAGCCAACAAGAACTTCGGCTGTGGTTCATCAAGAGAGCATGCACCGATTGCCATCAAGGCTGCCGGCGTAAGCTGTGTTATCGCAGAGACATTTGCAAGAATTTTCTACAGAAATGCAATCAATATAGGTCTTCCTATTATTGAGTGCCCTGAGGCAGCAAAGGCAATAAATGCCGGTGATGAGGTGACAGTGGACTTTGATTCCGGTATCATCACAGATGAGACAACAGGAGAGAAGTTTAAGGGACAGGCCTTCCCACCGTTCATGCAGAAGATTATCGACTGCGAGGGACTTGTAAACTATATAAATCAGAAGTAATTATAAAAATTCCCGAGGTTATATAACCGCGGGAGTTTTTAGTACAATATTAAAAGTAATGGTAATATGCAAACTGTGGGATATGCGTTCTATAAATCAAATTGCTGCAGATACTGCACATATTTATTGGAAACTGTCACAGAAGTGTAAATATCCGCGTATTCCTTGCCTGATATACTTTCGATATAGTTTTCGGGATAGTTTTTTTCTATGCCATGTGCATGAGCCATATCGACAGCTTTATTGTATGCAATAGCGGCCTTTTCGATTGTGTTGTAGGTTCCTATGACAAAATTACCGTTTATGTGTATGCGAGCTTTATATTTGTCGAGCCCTGCAGTTTTGACAATCTCTACACCATGGTATGGATTTAACAGCTTGATGTTTTCGTAGCGCATGTCGGTTGAATCATTGTTTACAAATACATAGTCCCGTCCGCAAACAGCATGAGGCTGTATGCCATAGCGGCTAAGCAGGGTGACCTGCATGCCGTAGTCGTTGACGTACAGATGTCCCTGGCGTTTTAATATGCGATGCTCAGAGTAGTAAAACAAATCGTCTATATCGAATTTCAGCTCATGTGATATATCCAGATAGTAGCTGAAATAATTTTTGCGCAGATATATGGGCGTCTTTATGTACATGCCGTTGTCCCGGTAGTTAATAAGAGTTACAATTTTATCAAATGCAAGTGCATGGGTGTGAAAGTAAGAGTCCTCTATGCTGTTTGTTTCTTTTAATAAAATTGTCGATGCAGTGGCATAGGCGCGGCTTGCAGAAAGCTCACTGTCAAAGCTTCCGAGACTGATGTGTTTGCTTTTGTAGGTGATGTTGGACCTGTAGTAAATGGTGCCGTCTTTTCTGGCAGCGGTGTAAACTCCTTGCAGCATAGATGTATTGTGTCCCTTTCACATATATTTTGTTATTGTTTGTTAAAACATTTATATAATTGTAGCATTTTTGTTATTGATTTGATATATGAAATTTATTATACTATAAAGGATAATAATTGTCTGCATATAGATGCAGCAATATGGATTTAGATAAGATAAAAAGAGAAATGAGGTAAAAAATGGATTTATTATATTCAAGCACAAGAAACAGTGAAAAGAAAATAACAGCTTCACAGGCTATCCTTAAGGGCCTTGCCGATGACGGAGGATTATTTGTACCTGAGAGCATTCCGGCACTTGATGTTTCTATTGAGGAGCTTTCTAAGATGTCATACCAGCAGGTAGCATATGAGGTTATGAAGCTTTTCCTTACGGATTTCACAGAGGAAGAGCTTAAAAATTGTATCAACAGGGCATACGACAGCAAGTTTGATACTACTGAGATTGCACCGCTTAAGTTTGCTGACGGTGCTTACTACCTTGAGCTGTTCCATGGTTCTACAATAGCCTTCAAGGATATGGCATTATCCATTCTGCCTCATTTACTTATCACATCTGCAAAGAAAAACAATGTTAAAAACGAGATTGTCATCCTGACAGCCACATCAGGAGACACAGGAAAGGCAGCTATGGCAGGCTTTGCTGATGTTGAGGGAACACAGATTATCGTTTTCTATCCAAAGAATGGTGTCAGCCCGATTCAGGAGAAGCAGATGCTTACACAAAAGGGTGCCAATACTCATGTAGTGGGTATTCACGGCAACTTTGACCAGGCACAGTCAGCAGTAAAGGCTATGTTCAATGATAAGGCTCTTGCAGAGACGATGGATGCCGCAGGCTATCAGTTTTCATCCGCCAACTCAATCAATATAGGTCGCCTTGTACCACAGATTGTGTACTATGTATATGCTTACTCAAAGCTTTTTGCACAGGGAGTTGTCGCAAAGGATGAGAAGATAAATATCGTAGTTCCTACGGGAAACTTTGGAAATATACTTGCAGCGTTTTATGCAAAGAATATGGGACTTCCCGTTGCAAAGCTTATCTGCGCTTCAAACGAGAACAAGGTGCTTTACGATTTCTTCACAACAGGAGAGTATGATAAAAACAGAGAGTTTATCCTCACAAATTCACCATCCATGGATATTCTCATCTCTTCAAACCTTGAGAGACTCATTTACCGTATCGCAGGAAATGATGCAAATAAGAATGCTCAGCTTATGGCTTCGCTTGCTAAGGATGGCAAATACACTGTAACACCTGAGATGAAGGAAAAGCTTTCTGACTTCTATGGAAATTACACAAGTGAGAAGGAAACCGCTGAGGTTATCAAAAAGCTTTACGAGGATACAGGATACATTATTGATACTCATACAGCAGTTGCAGCAGGTGTATATAGCAAGTATAAGGATGCTACAGGTGATACAGCCACAAAGACTGTTATCGCATCTACAGCAAGTCCATTCAAATTCACAAGAAGTGTGATGGATGCAATTGATCCTAAGTACGATTCAATGACAGACTTTGAGCTTGTAGATGAGCTTTCAAAGCTTGGCAACGTTAAGGTACCAAATGCCATTGAGGAAATCAGGGATGCAAAGATTCTTCACAACACAGTCTGTGATGTGGATCAGATGGAAAACACTGTTAAGAAAATGCTCGGTGTGCAGTAATAATATAATGTTACCTTTTGCCCATTTAATCATATAATTGTAATTTGTTTGATATACAATTATATATAGCGCAACATAAAAGAACATCTGCTGATTGCAGATGTTCTTTTTGTGCTCTAATTATAGAGTAAATAATTATCAGATTACTGAAATTGCCTTGCAGAGATATTAGAATTCAATAATAAAGTGAATGGCTCCGAAAGGGTATAACAGCTTGAGCTTGCAGGCTTTATTGAAGCTACGTGTCTGTCCATCAAAATGCTCAGGTGCAGTGAGAGTAAGCTCAAGTGCCTGATCATTTGAACAGTTGACCAGAAACAGTCCATTGTTCAGGTTCAGGAAATCATCGAGAGATGCCTGTACATACTCGTCGTATACTGAAAATGATTCATTTACATAGCGTGATGCAAAATTGATGGCTGTTGTCTGACTCATGCCTATGTATGTAGATATGGCATAGCTGCCCTTGATGTCCTGACGTACCATGCAGTCCGCACTAAAGCTGTCACATATCTCGGCAGAGAGCGGAGTGTAGTCATCACCGACAAATCGGATAAAGCTGTTAAACAAAAGCTCAAGATACATAATGTCAATGGCAGAAGGATCTATGCCTGTATTGGCAAAAAAATGACCTATCAGATGATTTATACTGTCCTTATCCTCGAGTACCATGTCAAGATCGGAAATAGCATTCTCATTGCGGTAATCATGTATACTCTTTTCGAGAGTGGTATTGTCAATTATGCCTTTGTCTAAAAGAATCTGTCCTAAAAGAAGAAAGTCAGGGCTTTGGATGTTTAAGAGCTCCTTTACCTGCTCGTCTGTCAGATAGCCCATTTCTATTGTAAGCTCACCAAACTTCTTGTCCTGATGGGTCTGCTCGACTATTACTGAATCAACCTCGGCAGCTGTCATAAGCCCTGAGTGGATGGCAAGAGTACCGAGCTTTGCGTGCTTTTGTGCTTTTTCTTTGAGAGCGTCAAAAAGCTGCTCATTAGTGATATACCCCTTTGATAGGAGAAAATTGCCAAAAAATTGAGTATACATATTAATTTCCTCCTATGTGCTTCTTAATCAGACTTATGACCTGATCCTTGTCGATTGGTTTCTGAATGAAGTCACATGCTCCGGCAGCAAGAGCCTTTTTAAGCTCGGACTGTGTGCCGACAGATGACGCAACGAAGATGGTAGCACTGCTGTCATACTCCATAATTTCTGAGATAGCGGCATTTCCGTCCTTTACTGGCATTACAATGTCTATAAATGTGAGATTTGGCTTATGCTCCTTGTACATATCAATGGCGAGCTGTCCGTTTGCCGCCTCAATGATAGTCGGTGAACCAATGGAATTGATTATGTCCTTCATCTGTTTTCTTGCGAGAATCGAATCATCGCATATAAGTATTTTTAAATCGTCAAGTTGCATTTTAAAAACTCCTTCCCCTTGAAAATATAAATATATTTTACTACATTAATAATAGAAATTCAAGAAATAGTTGGGACTTATTTACCATTTATTTTTTCCTTACATGAGGTTATACTAATTTTGGTGATTTTACATATTTTTTGTATATATAAGATCCGTGATAACTATTTAGGAATAATAAATAAAAATACAGGAGAAAGAAGCATGAACTATTTTATTATAATAAATGCGGTCACGCTGATATTAGGAATTTACATAATATTTGTGTCACTACGAATGAAGAAAAGCGGCAAAATTGAAAGTACCTTTGTGGCTGAGGATGAGATGAAAAAGATAAAGGATACGGCCGGATATATAGCTTATATTTATCCAAAGTCACTTGTATTCGGCATTGTGATTTTTGTTATCAGTATAGTTGCGATAGTTTCGGATTGCCTCAAAAAGATACCGTACTGGTCATATGTGGAGATGATTATATTCGTCGCAGTAATTATCTGGTTTTCAAATATGTTACGAAATGCCAGAGAAAAATTTGTTAAATTCTAACATGAATTTTGCATTGCAACATGAGACATAATAAAGTATAATGAATTTACAAAGATACCTGAGATGTTCGACAACCCTGTGTATTTAGAACCTACATTTACTTTAAACGGGATTCCTATATGAGCTGTTGGATGTCAGGCCGTCATTATGCAGCGGAAGGCAGAAGGCAGACTGCGGTTACCCACCTAGCAAGAGCGCTAGGAGTCTAAATTACAGGACCGGCATTTTGGGTTCTTACAAAAGAATAATAATGTACAAAAGAACTCCGGGCGCACAAAAGATTTATGAGATACAAAAGATTTTTAAAGCACAAAGGATTCTTAGGTACAGATGATAAAGGGAGCTGTTTTTGCAGCTCCCATTTTTTGAGCAGTAACCACTATTTGGGTGTTAAGGAGAACAGAAATTTGGCAAATAGAAGACGAAGACGGCAAAAACCGAATCAGATGGTCTGGATAATGCTTGCGATAACCATGGTATGCGTGGTTATTGTTTTTGCAATTGTTATGGCGCAAAAGGAAAAAGGGACACTTGTAAAACAGGCGAAGGCAGTGACGAAGGATATGGTGTATGAGAATGCATATATTGTGTCAAATGACGATGGAAGGCTGATTTTCATATGTGATGGAGATCTATACAGGGCAAAGGGTACCATGGAAGAGAACTTTACAGGTGTCTGTGATATTGAAATTAGTGGCTCTAAGGTCAAAAAGATACAGATAAAGCCGGATGATATATCAGGTGTGATGCTGTCGTACGGAGACGGTACCATGCAGATTGCAGGGCAGGGTGACATTCCAATGCAGTCAAGCGAGCTGCCGGTGTATGATGAGACAGGCACTTCACCTAAGGAAATAGCGGTTTCTGACCTGATAATCGGAAGTGAAACACTTTCTTACATACTTGATTCCGGCAGGATATGTGCCATCGTCAGAAGACAGGCACCAGACCTTACATACATAAGGGTGCTTATAAAAAACGATGGAAAGGATGCATTTCCCACAATTGCAGCAGGTGCAGCGTCTAACCTTTATGTGGATGATGCTGACTGTGGAAGCAATGCTATTGACGATGTGGGTGCATATATGGCAAATGCACAAAAAAGCCGGATAAAGGTGAGCTCAGCGGACAATTATGTCAGCATAAACGGTAAAAGCTATCCGGGCTCATTTGAGTTTATCGGGACAGAGGAAGGTATTGTGGCGGTGAATACAGTCGATGTGGAGACATATGTGCGCTATGTGCTGCCGTCGGAGATGCCGTCTACATTTGATGCAGAGGCGCTTAAGGCTCAGGCTGTTTGCGCAAGAACCTTTGTATATTCACAGATGAAAAATACACAGTATGCGCTATACGGAGCAAATATTGACAATACCACGGCTTTTCAGGTCTATAACGCTTCAGAAGCAAAGCAGCCGACCGATGAGGCTGTAAAAGCTACAGCAGGACAGGTTGTCTCATGTGGAGGAAGCTTAATAACATGTTATTATTTTTCTACGTCTGCCGGAAAAACCGAGGATATGGAGGTATGGTCTTCGAGTACACCGGATTTCATACACAAGGTGGAGTCGGTGGATGACAATTCGCCATACTACAGATGGACCTCGGAGCTTGATTTATCGGCATACAATGATCCTCAGTACGGCACAGCAACAGGTATTTCTGTCGATAAGACGTCGGATGCCGGTTATGTACTTTCGCTCACAATAAATTATGGAAACAAATCGCAGACCTTTACGGCGGAGAATGATATAAGAAAGGCGTTAGGGCATTATCAGAAAAAAGTTACATTAAACGATGGCTCTGTGAGGGAGAATATGTCGATGATACCAAGCGCCTGCTTTAGTGTGAGTGACGGTGCAAATGGTCACTATACACTGTCCGGAGGAGGCTTCGGCCATGGAATAGGCTTCAGCCAGTATGGGGCAGACAAGCTGGCAAAGGCAGGAAGCAGCTATAAGGATATAATCGGATATTATTATAAGGATGTGACAGTGGTGGATATAAGCAGTGTACGTAGTGAGCAGTGATATGCCTCAATTATTATAACTTTCGGGATTTTATTATATTTAGCAGCCACTATAGCCGATTTAAAGGTGAATTTTTACGTTTAAAAAAATTGATAGCAAGGATAGTAGAAATGTGGTAATATCGAAGTGCTTAGATACATGACTATGTGTGTGATAGTAAGATACATTGTAATTATTTCGTAAGAAAACAAGAGGATTTGATAATGAATTTACCGATAGAGTTTGAAAAAAAGATGAAGGCCTTTCTGGGTGATGAGTGGGATGATTTCTTATACAGCTATGACAATAACAGATTTCAGGCACTCAGATTCAATACCTTAAAGGTGCAAAGCTATGAAGAAATAATGCGGATATTGAAGGTACTTGGAATTTCATCAGATAAAAGGGTTTCGTGGGCAAATGAGGCATATTACTTTGATGAGAATGTGCGTCCGGGAAAGCATCCGTATCATGAGATGGGGCTTTACTACATACAGGAGCCAAGTGCCATGTCGGCGGCTGCACTTTTAGCTCCAAAGCCGGGTATGAGAGTGCTTGACCTGTGTGCGGCACCAGGTGGAAAGAGCACAGCTTGCCACATATTTAGGAGACAGCGGACTTTTGGTATCAAATGAGATTAACACACAAAGAAGCTGGATTTTGTCGCAGAATATAGAGCGTATGGGAATCAAAAATGCGATTGTGACAAATGAGGACAGCTTTGTGCTTGCTTCACATTTCCCAGGCTTTTTTAATGCTATACAGGTGGATGCACCTTGCTCAGGAGAGGGAATGTTTCGAAAGCTGCCTGAGGCAATAGAGCAGTGGAGCGTGGAAAATGTGGCAATCTGTGCGGCAAGGCAGAAGGAAATACTGGATAATGCTGCGGTGATGCTTAAGCCGGGAGGAGTGATAGTATACAGCACCTGCACATTTTCGAAGGAAGAAAATGAGGATGTAATTGAGTATTTTTTGGAGAGACATCCTGATTTTACACTTGAAGAAATGGAGCGCTTCTGGCCGCATAAGGTGGACGGAGAGGGGCATTTTGTGGCAAAGCTTGTGAGAAGAGGCTGTGTGGACACAGACCTTAAAGCTGACAGGAAAACCAAAAAGAACAAAAATAGTAAGAACAGGAAAAATGAAACAAAGCCGGCTCTTACAAAAGAAAATATGAAGCTTCTCTCAGAGTTTCTTGATGAGACTATATCAGAGAATATGGCAGCATGGATAAAAAACTCAAGGCTTGTCATGTTTGGGGAGCAGCTCTACAGGCTGCCTGATATGGAAGTGGATATTAAGGGTCTTAAGGTGCAGCGCGCAGGGCTTCATATAGGAGAGTTCAAAAAACAGCGCTTTGAGCCGTCGCATTCGCTTGCACTTGCGCTTAAGCTAAGTGAGGCTAAAAACGTAGTAAAGCTTACATGTGACAATCCGCAGACTATCGGCTTTTTCAATGGTCAGTCAGTTATGTTATCTGATGAGCAGGCGGCTGAATGCAAAAAGGGCTGGGCACTTGTATGTGTGGACGGATACACAGCCGGCTGGGGCAAGGTGAATGGCACACAGGTTAAAAACCATTATCCTAAGGGGCTTAGAAATAAAATATAAAGAAAATAGAAAAATTTTTACTTGCAAAATATAGAGATTGTGCTAAAATGACTTATGTGTTATTAAGAAATAAGCATTTGCGATATATATGTCGCAGCTATATATAATAAAAGCAATGAAGGTGCATAGTAGATTATAGTACTTTGACCAGAGAGAGATTGTCATCGGCTGAAAGCAGTCTTACAAAAAGGCTATTGATTGAAGTTCACACTGAAGCTGCATGGATGAAGCACAGTAGTTCATGACGTGTTATGTACGTTACACATATCAATGAGAGTCCATTGGATATTTCTTCAATGGAAATCAGGGTGGTATCGCGGAATTTTCGTCCCTGCATGGTTTAATAGCCATGCAGGGGCGTTTTTTATCGCATAAACGGCGAATTCAAGCTTGAAGTTACGAGTTTATGCAAATTAAGAAAAATATTATGAGGTGAAATTCGATGAGAGACAAAATTCAACAGATCAGAGAAAAAGCACTTGCTGAAATTGATAAGGCTGACGGTCTTGAAAAATTAAATGATGTGCGTGCTGCAATTCTTGGAAAGAAGGGTGAGCTCACAGCTGTCTTAAAGGGCATGAAGGATGTTGCTCCGGAGGACAGACCAAAGGTAGGTCAGTGGGTCAATGAGACACGTGAGGCAGTTGAGAAGCTTCTTGATGAGAAGGTTAAGAAATTTGAGGCAGAGGCACTTAAGCGCAAGTATGAGAGCGAGAAAATAGATGTCACTATGCCTGCAAAGAGAAGCAAAAAGGGTAATCTTCATCCTGTAACACAGGTAAAGGACCAGCTCTCAGAGATTTTCACATCTATGGGCTTTGAGGTTTATGAGGGAACAGAAATCGAGAATGATTACTATAATTTTACAGCTTTAAATACTCCAAAGGATCATCCGGCGCGTGATATGCAGGATACATTCTACTTATCACCTGAGTTCTTACTTCGTACACAGACCTCAGCAGGACAGATTCACGTTATGGAAGCAAAGAAGCCGCCTATCAAGGTTGTTTCACCGGGTAAGGTTTTCCGTTCGGATGATGATGCGACACATTCTCCTATGTTCACACAGATGGAGGGTCTTGTGGTAGATAAGGGCATCACACTCTGCGATTTAAAGGGTATGCTTGACCAGCTTGTAAAGAAGATGTTCGGAAAGAATGTCACAACACGTCTTCGTCCTTCATACTTCCCATTTACAGAGCCGTCTGTAGAGGTTGATGTAAGCTGTTTCCAGTGCCACGGCAAGGGCTGCTCTTTATGCAAGGGCACAGGCTGGATTGAGGTGCTTGGTGCAGGCGTAGTAAATAAAAAGGTGCTTGAGGGCTGTGGCATAGACACAAATGAGTACAGTGGTTTTGCATTTGGTATCGGTCTTGAGCGTATTGCAATGCTCAAATACGGAATTAACAACATCAAGCTTTTATTCGAGTCAGACCTTAGGGTATTAGACCAGATTGATGACAACTAGATTCATTTTTCTTGAATATATAACAGGAGGCAAAAATTATGTTAACACCACTTAGCTGGTTAAAAGATTATGTAGATATAGATGTAACACCAAAGGAGTTAGAGGAAAAATTATTCTCATGTGGTTTCGAGGTTGAGGAATCATATGAGGTGGGAAAGGATATCTCAAACGTAGTAGTCGGCCTTGTAGAAAAATGTGAGCCGATTCCTGAGACACACCTGAGCCTGTGTCAGGTAAATGCCGGAGCACATGGCACATTCCAGATCTGCTGTGGAGCGGACAATGTAAAGGCAGGGGGCAAATATCCTCTTGCACTTATCGGCGCAACAGTATATGCCACAGCAAAGGATCACGTTACAATAGAGGGCGTGATGGAGATAAAGCAGGGCAAGCTGCGTGGATATGATTCATATGGAATGTTATGTTCAGGCGTAGAGCTTGGTTTAAATGAGGACCTCTATCCGGGTGCAGGCTACAACGGACTTTTGGTTTTACCTGAGGATGCTAAGGCGGGAGATGATGTAAAACCTATCCTCGGTCTTGATGACTGGATTTTTGATATTGCAATCACAGCAAACAGACCTGACTGCCAGTGTATATATGGCATGGCAAGAGAGGTTGCTGCTGTTTTGGGAAAAGAGCTTAAGGAGCCTGCGCTTGACTATACTGCTGATGATGTGAAGAAGGAAAATTTCAAGGTATCTGTCCTGGCACAGGACATCTGCCCTCGCTACACAGCTCACTATGTGCATGATGTAAAAATCTCTGAGTCACCGGCATGGATGAGAAAGCGTCTTGCACTTGTCGGAATAGGCTCTATCTCAAATGTGGTAGACATCACTAACTTTGTTTTAAAAGAGCTCGGACAGCCAATGCATGCTTTTGATTACTCATACCTTGAGGGAGATGAGATTGTAGTAAGACGTGCAAACGATGGAGAGAAAATTGTTACACTTGATGAGAAGGAATTTGAGTTAAACAGCAATAACCTCGTTATCTGTGACGGAAAGAAGCCAGTTGCGCTTGCCGGTATCATGGGCGGCTTAAACTCTGAAATTAACGACGGTACAACAGAGGTGATGTTTGAATCTGCAAAATTTGCAAGAGACAATATCAGAAAGAGCTCACGTGCGCTGGGACAGTCATCTGATTCGAGTGCACTTTACTCAAAGGGCGTAAACGAGTACACAACAGCCATGGCTATGAAGAGAGCGCTTCACCTGATGGAGGAGCTTGGCTGTGGTAAGGTTTCTTCAACTCACGTTGAGGTGACTACAGGAAATTCTCTTGAGCCAAAAGAGATGAAGGTTTCTATTGCAAAGGTTAATGGAGTGCTTGGAATAGAGGTACCTACAGAGGATATTGTGAGAATACTCACAAATTTAGGCTTTGCACCGGTTGTAAGCGGCGATGAGCTGACACTTATGATTCCTGCATACCGTGAGGATATGGAGGATTATCCGGATGTGGCCGAGGAGGTTATCCGTATGTATGGCTATGACCATGTCATTCCTGCATTCATGCCTACGGCACAGGTTACACTCGGAGGACTCAACCTTAGACAGCAGACAGAGCGCAAGATAAAAGAGGTGCTCTGTGCAGCAGGCGCGTATGAGGGAATACATTACTCATTCTTCTCACCTGCTGATCTTGATTTGCTCAGATTCCCGGAGGATGCACCTGAAAGACATGCTATCAGGCTTATAAACCCAATCAATGTTGACCTCTCGCTTATGAGAACAACACTTGCTTCTGAGATGCTTTATGCCATAGCAAGAAACCAGAAGAAGGGTATCCTGGAGGGAAGAATCTTTGAGCTGGGAAATATCTTTATCGCAAAGGAGCTTCCGCTTACAGAGTATCCGGATGAGAGAGAGACACTATGCGCAGGCGTATTCGGTGAGGATGAATCGTTCTTTACTATAAAGGGACTGGCTGAGACTGTAGCAGATGCGCTTGATGTGAAGTTTACATACAAGCCGGCTCAAAAGCCATTCCTTCATCCATATCAGACAGCAGAGGTATTCTGTGACGGTCAAAAGGTCGGATATCTCGGTCAGGTAAGATATGAGATATGCGATGAGCTTGATATGAGAGTACCGGCATATGTAATGGAGCTTGACTTAAGAGTTCTTTCACAGTGGTATGGAAAAGACAGAGTATTTACTCCAATCTCAAAATTTGATGATGAGAAGAGAGATTTTGCCTTTGTTGTGGACAAGAATATTACATGTGAGCAGATTGAAAACGGTATCAGGGAAGCCTGTGATTATGTCTCAGATGTTACACTGTTTGATGTTTACGAGGGTGTACAGCTTCCTCCGAATAAGAAGAGCATGGCGTACAGTGTAGTATTTACACCAAAGGATGAGGAGCTTAAGACTAAGAAGGTCGAGGGCTTTGTAAAGAATATACTTGCTCATCTTAAAGAGACTGCAGGTATCACACTTCGTGGTTAGACGTTAGTATAGTGTTAGGAATAGGAAAATTATGGACGTAAAAGATTTTGATTATGATCTTCCGGAGGAGCTAATAGCACAGGATCCTCTGGAGGACCGCTCCAGCTCAAGACTCATGGTGCTTGACAAGAAGACAGGAGAAGTCAGCCATCATGTGTTCAAGGAGATTGTTAAATATTTAAGACCGGGCGACTGCCTTGTGCTCAACAATACAAAGGTCATTCCTGCACGTCTTTTTGGCGTGAAGGAAGGCACTATGGCAAAGATAGAGATACTTCTCCTAAAGCGCAGACAAAATGACGTATGGGAGACTCTTGTAAAGCCGGGTAAAAAGGCAAAGCCGGGCACAAAGATTATATTTGGTGACGGACTTTTAACAGGTGAAGTAATAGATGTGGTTGATGATGGAAACAGGCTGATTCAGTTTAGCTATGAGGGTATTTTTGAGGAGATACTTGATAAGCTCGGACAGATGCCATTGCCGCCATACATCACACATCAGCTAAAGGACAAGAACCGCTACCAGACAGTATATGCAAAGTATGACGGCTCGGCCGCTGCGCCTACGGCAGGACTGCATTTCACAAAGGAACTTTTACAGCAGGTAAAAGATAAGGGCGTAGATATTGCAGAGGTGACTTTACATGTGGGGCTTGGCACGTTTAGACCGGTAAAGGTGGATAATGTGCTTGATCACCATATGCATTCTGAGTTTTACATGGTGTCACAGGAGGCTGCAGACAAGATTAATAATGCAAAGAAAAATGGTGGCAGAATAATATCTGTCGGCACTACAAGCACTCGTACCTTAGAGGCAGCATCCGATGAAAACGGCATGTTAAAAGAGTGCAGCGGATGGACGGATATCTTTATTTATCCGGGATACAGCTTTAAGGTGATTGACTGTCTGATTACAAATTTCCATCTGCCACAGTCTACACTTGTCATGCTTGTGTCAGCATTAGCAGGCAGAGAGCATGTCCTCAATGCATACAAAGAGGCTGTAGAGGAAAGATACAGGTTTTTCAGCTTTGGTGATGCGATGTTTATAACAAACGATATGCATATGGACGATGAGGCAGCTGAATAAATTTTACTTGTAAAAATCAGTCATATATACTAATATGTTGTTTGAGGGTAATTTGTTCCCTTAGTCAATAATATAATAGATGGGGTAAAGTGCATGGAAGAAAAGAGAAGACATAAAAGACTTGACATTGATGTATCGGTACAGTTAGAGCGGCTGGATGAGGACGGAGTGACAACACTTAAGTATTGTCATGTGGATGTCACAGATATTTCCAGAAGCGGTATCGGATTTAATGCAAAGGTACCTCTCGATATACATACATATTATGACACCAAGATCCAAATTTGGACCAAGGAGGTTGTGGATGCGGTTGTCGAGATTGTACGAAGAACAGACAGTGAAGAAGGAGTATATCACTATGGTGCTGTGTTTATCGGTATGACAGACACTGATGCACTCAAGATTGATATTTATCAGATTTTCAATGATTTATAAAGTAAAAAAAGTAAATCATCCACATGATATAGTAACCAGTGTACCTGGCTCAAAGAGTATCACAAACAGGGCCCTTTTAATCGCTGCACTCGCAAGCGGGCGCAGCGTTTTAAAAGGGTGTCTTTTTAGTGATGATTCGAGACATTTTATAGATGCACTGATTCGTCTGGGATTTCCGGTTTTGGTGGATGAGGATAAAAGAGAAATAACAATAACAGGCTTTGGAGGCAGGATACCAAAGAATGAAGCTGAGATAGATGTGGGAAGTGCAGGTACCGCTGCGCGTTTTCTTACAGCTCTTCTTGGACTGTCAAAGGGCAGATACCATATAGTGTCTTCTGAGCAGATGAAGAAGCGTCCTATGAAGGATCTGCTTGTATCGCTTGAAAAGCTGGGTGCTCATATTGAGTATGATGAGAACGAATATCATTTTCCTTTTACCATCGGAAATACAGGTGAGTATGCTGATACTGTTGATATAAACGTAGACAAGAGCAGCCAGTTTTTGAGTGCCCTTCTTATCTCGGCTATAGTGATGGAGAAGAACTTTACGATTAATGTCACAGGAACGCATGGTATGGCATATGTTGAGATGACGCGTCTTATGATGAAGCAGTTTGGGCTTGATGTGATGCAGGACAAAAAGAATAACAGCTTTATTATCCCTAAGAAAGCGGCGTATGAAAGCTTAGACTATGATATAGAGCCGGATGTGTCGGCTGCATGCTATTTTTATGCAATGAGCCCGCTTTTACATGTTAGGTCAAAGGTGATGGGGGTGCACCAAAACAGCTTGCAGGGAGATGTGGCATTTCTTGATGTGCTTGCGGATATGGGCTGCACAATTTCCGACGAGGCAGACGGCATAGTGTGTATCCCACCAAAGAATGCTCATATAGATGGCGGAAGCTGGGATTTGTCAACATTCTCAGACCAGGCGCTGACACTTGCTGCGATTGCACCGTTTGCAAATGCACCTGTAGGGATAGAAGGCATTTCGCATATTCGTCTGCAGGAGTGTGACAGGATAAAAGCCATCGAGGAAAACCTGACGGAATTAGGTGTGAGGGTTGAAGAAATTGAAAATGGCTTAAGGATTTATCCGGCAGAGCGTATTAAGCCTTGTAAAATTAAAACGTATGACGATCATCGCGTAGCCATGTCATTTACTTTGCCGGGGCTTAAGGCAGAGGGGGTTGAGATAATAGACCCTTATTGCTGCCGCAAGACCTTTGAGAATTTCTATGAGGTACTTGAGGAGAGCGTATATTAATAAAGTGTTATTGGTTTTTTGCTTATTTGTAAACTGTGCTGCATTGGACGGTATAAAAAGAGCCGTAAAACGAATCAAATTCGTTTTACGGCTCTTTGTTTTTGGGATTAAAACCATATAACAGGATAAATCATCTGCGGTGAATAGTATAGTTTCTTTCTTTAAGTACGCTGATAGCCGATTCAAGAGAATCTTCGTCATAGAACTCTATGCGCAATACACCCTCCTCAAACTCACGGTTGTTTATGATGCCGATATTCTTGATGCTGATGCCGTTGAAGGCTAAAAGGCTTGCAAGCACTGCAATACCGCCTGCCTCGTCAGCAATATCGACAAATACCTCGTGGAAATCCTTGCGGATTTTGGCACCGGGCAGTGTGAGTGAATCCCTGTAATTCTTTGAATCCTGGAAATAATCAATCATCTTTTGAGAACTGCCCTCTGCAATTATTTCGCGAAGCTTATGGAAATTGGCTTCATACTGGTCCATGAGTGAGAGCAGCTGTGTTTTGTTGGACTCACATATGTTTTCCCACATGACAGGGGAGCTTGCAGCGATACGTGTCACATCGCGGAAGCCTCCGGCAGCGATAGTTTTCATGGTCTCTTTTTCGGAATCAATATGCTCAATCAGATTGACAAGAGAGTATGCAATCATATGTGGCAGGTGACTGATGGCTGCGGTAGCATGATCGTGCTCCCTGTAGTCTAAAATGAGAGCTATCGAGCCCAGTGAAAGTACAAACTGTTTGAAATTATTCAGATTTTCTTCAGTAGTTGCAGCAGTAGGAGTGATAATATAGTAGGCGTTCTCCAAAAGCTGCTTGTCTGAATTGAGTATGCCTGTTTTTTCAGAGCCGGTCATAGGATGACCGCCGATAAAATTGCGCTCAAGGCCAAGCTCTATAACCTTTTCGTGAATCTGGGTTTTGGTGCTGCCTACATCTGTGATGATACAGTCATCCTTTATGATATCCTTAAGCTGTGTGAGGTATTCGATATTTTTGTTTACCGGTGCACACAGAAAGATTACGTCGCAGTCTTTAAAAGAGTTAAGCTCTAAAAGCCCATTATTATCTATCAGGCCAAGCACAAAGGCATCCTCTATGGTCTGTTGATGCCCGGCTGTTGCGATAATTGAGACCTTTGGATTATTTTCTTTCATTTTTCTGGCTATCGAGCCGCCAATCAGACCGAGCCCTATAAAGCCAACTTTATCAAAATGCATTTATGTGTATCTCCTAATTCTTTATTGTAACTATTCAGAATCACCACACGCACATTCTCAAAATCGCACTATAGTGAGTCGGAATATTTACAATATATTATATCCAATTTAACACTATAAAGCAATAAATTATTGGCATATTTATTCCAATATAACAATAAAAAAATAATCGTCAGATTGCATAAAAGTGTTGTAAATTATATAAAATATTAGTACAATGTTTACATACTATAATAATGTCAGGGAGGTACTTGAAATGAATGTTTACACTACTGAGAAGATTCGAAACGTCGTGCTTTTAGGCCATAGCGGCTGTGGCAAGACATCACTCGTGGAAGCTATGGCATATCTGGCAGGACAGACAACCAGAATGGGCACTGTAGCGGATGGCAGCACTATCAGCGATTTTGACAAAGAAGAGATAAAGCGTCAGTTCTCTATACATACATCGGTTGTACCGATTGAGTGGGATAATGTCAAAATAAATATTCTCGATACTCCTGGTTTTTTTGATTTTGTGGGAGAGGTTGAAGAAGCTGTATCGGCTGCAGATGCTGCAATCATCGTGGTTTCAGGCAAGGCAGGCATACAGACAGGCACAAAAAGAGCATGGGAGATATGCGAGAAATACAAGCTGCCTAGGATGATTTTCGTGACGGACATGGATATCGACAATGCAAGCTTCAAGGATGTGGTATTAAAGCTGCAGGAGCTTTACGGCAAGAAAATAGCTCCATTCCATCTGCCAATCAGAGAGAATGAGAAGTTTGTGGGCTATGTCAATGTCATCCAGCAGAGGGCAAAGAGATGGAATGAAAGCGGAGGCGTGGATAAGTTTGATGTGCCTGAGTACTCAAAGGAGAACCTGGGAATATGTCGTGAGGCTTTAGTTGAAGCTGTAGCTGAGACAAGTGAGGAGTTCATGGACAGATATTTCGGCGGAGAGGAGTTTTCTGATGATGAAATCAGGGCTGCGCTTCGTGCAAACGTGCTTGAGGGCTCTATTGTACCGGTGCTCATGGGCTCAAATATTCTCGCAAGAGGCATGTATACACTTATGGCTGATATTGTGAAATACCTGCCAAGTCCTGAGAAGAGAAGCTGTACCGGTATTAACACCAAGACAAATGAGGTGTATAATGCTGATTATGATTTTGCAAAATCAAAGAGCGCTTATGTGTTCAAGTCTATAGTTGACCCGTACATCGGTAAGTATTCACTGATCAAGGTTAATTCAGGCGTACTAAAGACAGATGATGTACTTTACAATTATCACAGGGACTGCGATGAAAAAATCGGAAAGCTCTATGTGATGAGAGGCAGTAAGGTGGAGGAAGTGAAGGAGCTTCATGCAGGTGATATCGGAGCGCTTGCAAAGCTTGCAAAGACTCTTACGACAGATTCACTTTCCACCAGAAATATGCCGGTTACATATCTTAGAACAAGTATATCAAAGCCGTATGTGGCAATGCGCTACAAGGCAAAGAAAAAGGGCGATGAGGACAAGATTTCCCAGTCTTTACAGAAACTGTTAATGGAGGATCTGACATTAAACAGTGTAAATGACAGTGAAAATGGACAGACTGTACTATATGGTATCGGTGATATGCAGCTTGAGGTAGTGGCAAGTGAGCTTCTTGAAAAGTACAAGGTGGAGATAGAGCTTATGCGTCCAAAGGTAGCCTTTAAGGAAACTATCAGGAAAAAATCTGACGTAGAGTACAAGTACAAGAAGCAGTCGGGCGGACACGGACAGTACGGACATGTCAAGATGACCTTTGAGCCGTCTGGTGATATGGATACGCCATATGTATTTGAGCAGACGGTTGTAGGAGGAGCTGTACCGAAGAACTTCTTCCCGGCTGTTGAAAAGGGTATTGCAGAGTCCGTGAAAAAGGGACCTCTTGCAGCCTATCCTGTGACGGGTATAAAGGCTGTGCTGTATGACGGCTCTTATCATCCGGTTGATTCATCTGAGATGGCCTTTAAGGTGGCAACACAGCAGGCCTTTAAAAAGGGCATTATGGAGGCAAAGCCGGTGCTTCTTGAGCCGATTGCCACTCTTAAGGTAGTGGTGCCTGAGGGCTATACAGGTGATGTGATGGGTGAGCTTAACAAGAGACGTGCGCGGGTGATGGGCATGAACCCGACAGACAATGGATATCAGGAGATAGTTGCGGATATTCCTTATCTGGAGCTTTATGGATACAATGCCACACTTCGCTCAATGACGAGCGGAAGCGGCACATTCTCATATGAGTTTGCCAGATATGAGCAGGCACCGGATGATGTGGCTGCAAAACAGATAGAAGAAAGGGCAAGCAAGCTTGTTGAAGTTGAAGAGTAGAATAGCATTAATTATATTACTTACATTGATTTTTACCAATACTCATGTGTTTGCATCGGAGATAAAAGAGGCAGAAGCTGCCTCTTTTGCTTCCGGGCCATCACTAAATACACTGGTTGACAATATGTCAGAAAGTGATGGTGTTTCATATATTTACTATAATCTGGGCGGTGCGGCAAACAATATCAATAATTGTGGATACATCACACCAAAGCAGAAATTCATGGGACTAAGAGAACCACACAAATACGGTTATAAATTTGATGGCTGGTATCTGGATGAGCATTTTTCAAAAAAGGCGGATGTTCTGACCTACGAAAAAGCAAATGGATATGTGGTATATGCCAAATGGGTCAGGACGATTAACAATGAATACAGCGTAGAGCATTACAATTACAGGAGTAATAAAAAAGCGCATACACTGGCGCTTAAGGATTGCGATTACGATTTTATAGATGAAATAGATATTCCGGGCATGCCGGAGACGAAGGAGAATGATTTTCTCAATAATTATATTTTCAGTGAGGCACAGTGTCCTCAGGGAATTTGTATCACGGACGAATACGTGCTTATCACGAGCTATTCTGATGACAAGGGCTCACTCGGGGAGCTTATGGTATTTGACAGGGAGGACGGAGAGTACCTTGTGACACTTGGCATGGATGCAAACAGTCACCTGGGAGGAATTGCCTTTGACGGGGAAAATGTATGGGTGTGCAATTCCTACGACACAACTGTGGAGCGCATCTCGTATGATTTTCTCTCTCTAATGGCCACTGCGAATTCCAAGCAGGTCATCGATGCGACAGGTGTGGTAGATGTGTTTGATGTGGGAAACAAGCCGTCATGCATCACATTCTATGGAGGCAGGCGGCCTGTGGCTAGCCACTCACAATATCCTTTTTAGGTCAAAGATGGTAGCATATTATTATGACAAAAAGGACGACAGGCTCACAAGCCTGAGCACATATACGATACCTGCCAGAGTGCAGGGCGTTACATTTGATGCCTCAGGAAAGGTATATCTGAGCACCTCCTATGGCAGGAATGAGTCATCGTATATCAAGTGCTACAAATCACTCATAGCTCTGTCGTCAAGGCCAAACAGACCCGACATCACAATAGAGATGCCGCCGGGCTCAGAGGAGCTTGACAGTGTGGATAAAAGATTGTATGTCATTTTTGAATCTGCGGGGGAGAAGTACCTTGAGGGCACGGATGGCAAGGGAAACTCGCCTGCACCGATAGACAAGATACTTCGCATAAATACAGATTCATTTAAAAATTAAACTATAACATTTTTAAAAGCTTTTCAACCTGCCTGCGGTTTTTCTCAGGCAGGTTTTTGCTTAGCTCAGTGCACATGGAATAGACCTCTTCTTTGGTAAATTCTATGCCGTTACGCTTTGCCTCCTTAATACTTTCCATGAGAAAAGGCATGGCGCTCGTTGTATCTTTCGGTTTTTCCTTTTGTGCAAAATTATTTAAAAATTCCTGCTTTGTCATAAATCTCCCTATTGTCCAAAACTGAAAAAATATTTAATAGATTGTCTATCGTATCCTGTTCACTTTTACTGCAGTATTTCTTTAAGGCATTGAGCATGGAAAGCCTTCTGTCTGACATACTTTCAGTCTCCGCAACAGATAGTGCAGGTGCACAATCTATCATTCTCATTGAATTCATAAGTGATATGTAGTGAACCATAAGAGTCATCTGCTTTTGTGAGTCATGCGGCATATATGGGATTATGGTTTTAAGCATCTGAAGCTCCCTTGTCTGGGTTATTTCATCGAATGGTGTAAACAGGCTGTTCTCGTCCATAAAAATCCTTTAAAATATATTTCTATATAATATGTCACCTGATTCACATTATGCATGTTTACAGCATATATTATTAAAAAAAAATATATGCTTATCATAGATGGTCACGACGTATACGAGATAGACGAAGAATGCATCAAAAAGCACAGGGTGAAGGGCGAATGTAAAGTCCTTGAAAAGCTCAAAGAAAAAGAGCAGCGCAGGCAAAAAAAGAATACTGAAAAATCGTAAAAAGCTGCGGGCCGAAAAGACCCGCAGTAAAAATGTAAATCAGCAGCCGCAGCCACATCCGCAGCCGTTATTGCTGTTGCCGCCACAGCCAAAGCCACCACAGCAGAAAAGTAAGATGATAGCCCAGATACAGCTGTTATTGCCACTTCCACAGTCGTTTCCTCCGAAGAAAGAGCCTCCGTTACCATTTCCACAACAGCAGCACAGTAACAGGATGATCCATAAAATCGAAGAACATCCGCATCCGTTATCTGTATTGCTGCATGAACAGTTTGTTGCTGCTAAATCACTCATAAGTGACCTCCAATAAAATTTATTTACACTCTAGGTTATGATAGACATAACAAAGTGTTACACTAAGATTTAAATTTTTTTATTGACACAAAAAGTATAATTGTATACAATTATTCAAAAGATAAAACTAAGCACAGGAGATGTGAAGATGAGAGAAGTTTTGATGAACGAAAAAACAAATTTACTGCAGCTTGAAGAGCATTTTTACCAGCTCGTGGATGTAGATGAGCCGAATACTTTTAGAAATCTCTTTCCTTATTCAGAAGTTCCTAAGATAGCATTCAATGACAGAATAGTGCCTCACAATATGCCGGAGGACATCTGGATTACAGATACTACATTCAGAGATGGCCAGCAGTCGAGAGCACCGTACACGACGGAGCAGATTGTTACCATTTATGATTATTTACATAAGCTTGGTGGCCCTAAGGGAATAATCAGACAGAGCGAGTTTTTCCTCTACAGCAAAAAGGACAGGGACGCTGTTTACAAGTGTCTCGAGAGAGGATATAAGTTCCCGGAGGTTACATCGTGGATTCGTGCCAGTAAAAAGGACTTTGAGCTTGTAAAGGATATAGGACTCAAGGAAACCGGTATACTTGTAAGCTGTTCGGATTATCATATTTTCTATAAGATGAAGATGACCAGACGCGAGGTAATGAATATGTATCTGTCAGTCATCAGGGAGTGTCTTGAGACAGGAATAAGCCCTAGGTGCCATCTGGAGGATATCACACGTTCTGATATATATGGTTTTGTTATTCCGTTCTGTGTTGAGCTTATGAAGCTGCAGGAGGAGTACAAGATTCCGATTAAGGTGCGTGCCTGTGATACAATGGGATATGGAGTAAACTTCCCGGGAGCAGTTATACCTCGAAGCGTTCCGGGTATCATATACGGACTTAACACACATGCAGGTGTGCCTTCATCACAGATTGAGTGGCATGGACACAATGACTTTTACAAGGCAGTAAACAATTCGACTACGGCATGGCTCTACGGAGCAAGTGGTGTCAACTGTTCACTGTTTGGTATCGGAGAGAGAACCGGAAACACGCCACTTGAGGCTATGGTATTTGAGTATGCACAGCTTAAAGGCACACTTGATGGAATGGATACGACTGTTATTACTGAGTTGTCAGAGTACTTTGAGAAGGAGCTTGGATATGTGCAGCCGAGTCGTACACCTTTTGTCGGAAAGAATTTCAATGTGACGAGAGCCGGAATCCATGCTGACGGACTTCTCAAAAATGAGGAAATTTACAACATATTCGATACAGGTAAATTCTTAAACAGACCACCTCTTGTAGCTGTGTCCAATACATCAGGACTTGCAGGAATAGCGCTGTGGATAAACACTTACTACCGCCTGCCGGATGACAGAAAAGTAGATAAGAATTCAAAGCTTGTGACCATGATAAAGAAATGGGTAGATGAGCAGTACGACGAGGGCCGTGTGACTACCATCACAGATAATGAGCTTGTAGTTCAAATTACTGATTGCTGTAAAAAGCTTAATATAGTATTATAGTGAGGTGGATTAGTACATGTCACATGATAATTACAGCCTGAGTGCCAGGGTATACAATCATATCAGGGATGGTATACTTGCAGGAACATTTGCAAAGGGCGATGAGCTTAAAGAAAAGAATATCGGTGATGAGCTAGGGGTGAGCAGGACTCCTGTGAGGGAAGCACTGCGTCAGCTTGAGCTTGAGGGACTTGTGTCTATCATCCCCAATAAGGGAGCGTTCGTGGAGGGTGTTTCCACGGACGATATCAGGGATATATACGAGATAAGAGCTTTGCTTGAGGGGCTTTGTGCCAGATGGGCTGCAACGAGGATATCGGACGAGATGATGGCAGCCATGGAGGAGAATATTTATCTCACGGAGTTTCACGAGAAAAAGGGCAATGCAAAGAAGCTTCTTGAGCTGGACAATAGGTTTCATGAGCTACTGTATGAGGCCGGCGGAAGCAAAGAGCTTATGAGGGTATTAAAGGACTATCATGAGTATGTCGGCAGAGTGAGAAAGGTGACACTCGGCGAGACAAAAAGAGCCAAAAACTCCACTCACGAGCATAAACAGATATGCGAGGCAATTAAGAATCATGACGCACTGCTGGCAGAAAAATGCGCCAGAGAGCATATAAACAATTCAAAGAAAAATATGGAACACCTTGGTTGGGAGAACCTTATTAAGTAAAGGAGATTTAAGAATGAGCAAGATTACGATGACAACACCCCTTGTAGAGATGGACGGAGACGAGATGACCAGAATCCTCTGGCAGATGATAAAGGATGAGCTTTTAATACCTTTTATCGATTTAAAGACAGAGTATTATGATCTGGGCTTAGAGGAGCGAAATCGTACAGATGATCAGGTGACCGTTGAATCAGCAAAGGCAACCATGAAATACGGTGTCGCAGTAAAATGTGCGACAATCACACCAAACGCAGCCAGAATGACAGAGTACAATTTAAAGGAGATGTGGAAGAGTCCTAACGGCACAATAAGAGCCATGCTTGACGGAACAGTTTTCAGAGCACCAATCGTTGTAAAGGGTATAGAGCCAAACGTAAAGACATGGGCTAAACCAATCACAATCGCTCGTCATGCATATGGTGATGTGTACAAGGCAACAGAGATGAAGGTAGCCGGTCCAGGAAAGGCTGAGCTTGTATTTACAGCAGAAGACGGAACTGAGACCAGAGAATTAATACATGAGTTTAAGGGCGCAGGAGTTATTCAGGGACAGCATAACCTGGATGATTCAATCGAGAGCTTTGCACATAGCTGCTTTAAGTATGCACTTGATACAAAGCAGGATTTATGGTTTGCCACAAAGGATACAATCTCAAAGAAATATGACCACACCTTCAAGGATATCTTCCAGGAAATCTTTGATGCACAGTATAAGGAAGCTTTTGAGAAGGCTGGAATTACATATTTCTACACACTTATTGATGATGCTGTTGCCAGAGTAATGAAATCTGAGGGTGGATTTATCTGGGCATGCAAGAACTACGACGGAGATGTAATGAGTGATATGATCTCATCTGCATTCGGCTCACTTGCCATGATGACATCAGTGCTTGTATCCCCTCACGGATACTATGAGTATGAGGCAGCACATGGAACAGTTCAGAGACACTATTACAAGCATTTAAAGGGTGAGGAGACCTCAACAAACTCTGTAGCTACTATTTTTGCATGGACAGGAGCACTCAGAAAAAGAGGAGAGCTTGACAAGCTTCCGGCACTTTCTGAGTTTGCAGACAAGCTTGAGGCAGCTTGCATAAAGACTATTGAGAGCGGAAAGATGACAAAGGATCTCGCACTCATTACAACAATTGAAAATCCTACTGTTTTAAACAGCGAAGGCTTCATCAAGGCAATCAGAGAGGAGCTTGAGAAGACAATTTAATCTGAAATTTGGTTTTTAGCCTTAGAATAAGATATAACCCGGGGATAATTATGAATTTTTTGAATGTTAAATTCTTAACACATTGACAGATGACCTTCAAAAAATTATAATTAATCTTGGGTTTTTGTCTTTAAAAGAGAAATGATATCCTGATGATTGGAGGAATAAGACTTGAGTAAAGAAATATCACAGGCGGG
>ENA-OPMG01000333-OPMG01000333.1-human-gut-metagenome-genome-assembly--contig:-NODE-333-length-34831-cov-7.652519_pt1 | contig 34831 bp, 28 predicted proteins | sample MGYA00241522_ERZ501741 | MGnify/ENA primary metagenome ERZ501741 (study PRJEB25962, sample SAMEA2042616) | human gut metagenome | biome: human gut; feature: human-associated habitat; material: faeces...
GGCACAGCTTCGGAAGCGCCATCCTGCGGTTGGGGAGCAATCGGACTATCTTGCAAAACAAAAGAAGCGGCACTGGGATTGTAATATACATGAGGGTCGGAAGCCAGTCCACTGATACGGGTAGCATTCTTGCACTGCCCGTCGCTTTCGAAGCCCACCAGGCAGGAATAGTAGTCGTTGACTTGATTGAAATACTTGGCGTATTGCCGGAAGGCTTTTCCCTTTTCCGCTCCGTTCAGGTCATCGATGCGGCAGATGATACGGATGCCATGACCGCTGATGGTGGTGTAGGCCATCAATGTATACTTGTCGGCACAAATCAATGTCAGTGTGGCAGCCATCCGCTCGGGAGCGATATGGTCCAGGTCGACCAAGGTATAGCCGGTCCAGGCACAGATATGTTCGCGGGTCTTCCCACCTTCAAAGCAGACGGCAACAGCGAAGCAGGGACAGCCGGACTTCTCGCGGTCGGCATCCTTACGCAGGTCTTGCTGCAAGTAGTAGCGATGTTTCTCGGTGCGGTCTCGCAGGGCAGCGTCGCATTTAATGATGTTGACTATTTCTTCAAGAGAAGTTTCTACTGATTCTGTATCCGAATAGCCTCTGAAAAGGCTGATATTGCGGTGTTCCATAATTTACTGATTTTTGTTTATGTTTAAAATTACGACGCGAAGGAACGCATAAGTGCCCAGATACACAAGTCCGGTCGTTTCCACTACATGGAAATGATTTCGCTTGTTTTTATTATTGTTTAACAATTAAAAGAGTCAACATGACAAAGAAAGAGCCGGTGACACCGGCATTCGGAGCTTTTCTGAGCAAATGCCAGAAAGAACAGCTCGTTAACGGCAGACATCTGACCAACGAGACCATCGCCCAAGCAACGATGATGAGTACCAGAACCTACAACCTTTTAAAAAAGGGCTGAGCAACAACATCAACCAGATACATGCCATAACGCATTTCTGGAGGTCGTTCCCGAAAACAGACCAAGAAAGGGAGAGCTTTGAGAAAGAGGTAGCAGATTGCCTGGAGAGGGATTTGAGGAATTATAGAATCCATACGGGAGTCTTGAAACCTTAACCTCACTCGAGGCCTTGACACCTGTGGCACCCTTTTTCCCACACTATTAATAGATCAACTTTTATCACACGCACAACCCATGTAGGTTTGTGAAATTGATAATTTGTCTCGCGCGCGTAACGGATATTTATGATTAAGGGTGCCATAGGTGTCAACCGGGCTTTGAAACAACAGTGTGAAAATTAGGAAAAACGGAAGAGAATTTGTTTCTTTGCAGATAGAACCGTGCAAAAAACGATAATATGGAATCGCAGCAACGAATATATCCGATTGGAGTACAGAACTTCGAGAAAATACGCAAGGACGGCTATGTCTACATAGACAAGACGGCACTTATCTACCAGTTAGTGAGCAGCGGCAGCTATTACTTCCTAAGCCGCCCGCGCCGCTTCGGCAAGAGCCTGCTCATATCTACCTTGGAAGCCTACTTCCAAGGCAAGCGGGAGCTTTTCGAAGGACTAGCAATGGAAAAGCTGGAGAAAAACTGGGTGAAACGCCCCGTGCTGCACCTAGACCTTAACATCGGAAAATATGATACGCCGGATAGCCTGGACAAGATTCTGGACAATGCCATCTCGCAATGGGAAGCAATCTACGGCACGGGGATAGCGGAAGCCACCTTGGCGCTACGCTTCAAAGGCATCCTTGAACGCGCTTATAAGCAGACGGGCGAGCGAGTGGCCATCCTCATCGACGAGTACGACAAGCCCTTGCTACAAGCCATCGGTAACCACGACCTGCAACGCGAATTCCGCAACACGCTGAAACCCTTCTACGGGGTATTAAAAACCATGGACGGCTGCATCAAGTTCGCCCTGCTTACGGGAGTTACCAAATTTGGAAAGGTCAGCGTGTTCAGCGACTTGAACAACCTGGACGACATCACGATGCGCGATCCCTACGTCAGTCTATGCGGAATCACCGAAAAAGAGATTCATGACAATTTCGAAGAAGAAATTCACGAATTGGCCGCAACGCAAGACATGACATACCAGAAGGCATGCCAAGAACTGAAAGCATGTTACGACGGCTACCACTTTGTAGAAAACACAGAAGGAATTTACAACCCTTTCAGCCTGCTCAACACCTTCAAGTACAAGAAGTTCGGCAACTACTGGTTTGAGACCGGTACCCCCACCTATCTGGTGGAGCTACTCAAAAACAACCATTACGACCTGGAGCGCATGGCACACGAAGAAACCGATGCCGACGTACTGAACAGCATCTACGGCGACGAAGAGCCCATACCGGTCATCTTCCAGAGCGGTTATCTCACCATCAAAGAATATGACAAAGAATTTGGCTTATACCGCCTCGGATTTCCCAACCGGGAAGTAGAAGAAGGGTTTATCAAGTTCCTGATACCGTTCTACACCCGTTTCTCGAAGATAGAAGCGCCGTTTGAGATACAGAAATTTGTACGTGAGATACGCTCCGGACAACCGGAAGCCTTTCTCAAACGTCTGCAGACTTTCTTTGCCGATACTCCCTACGAACTGGCAAGCGAGCTGGAACGGCACTACCAGAACGTGCTCTTCATCGTCTTCAAACTGGTAGGTTTCTATACCCAGGCAGAATATCATACGTCCGAAGGACGGATTGACCTCGTGGTAAAAACTACGGACTACATCTACGTGATGGAATTCAAGCTGGAAGGCACCGCTGAAGAGGCCATCGCCCAGATAGAAGAGAAACATTACGCCCGCCCCTTCGAGACGGATTCACGGAAGTTGTTCAAGATTGGAATCAATTTCAGCAATAAGACGAGGAACATAGAGAGGTGGATTATTGAATAAAAAATTATCTTTGTTTTTTCAGAATATAATGTCTTTCTTTGCATCGAAATCATTCGTGTATGTGCAAATTTTAGAACTATCACACTCCCTTTTTAGCCATACTTTACGAAGTATGGCAGGCAGAGCTTGTTGTTACCAAAGATGTTTTCATTGATTTGTCTGACAGACCTTATATCCTGAAAATTTCATAAAGACAGAGGTACAACAAAATGGGATATACGTAACCCCGACCGCAGAATTCTGTGATGATAAATTCTCTGAACTTAAAATTGAAATGATGGATGAAGTGTTGCAGAAGTACGGGCATCTAACAGCCAATCAGTTGGTAGCAAAAACTCATAAGGAAGGCACATTATGGTACAATGCGGCGAAAGAACATGAACTATTAGAACCGTTTACCCAGCACGAATGCAATAACTCTGATTATCAGACAGCTCTTTCATTGGCTTTGGCTCTATGTACGGCAGAGACTTATCGTGAAAGTCTGGATATCAAGCAGACTGCCAATATATTAAAAGCGAGTGACAATGTTTGAAGAAGAGAACTTACTGAAATTCGAACCGTTTCTCTTCAAGAATGGGGCTGTGCCCAAACCTAAATATTTTGTTGTACTGAGGACTTGGAGGGAGATATATCGTTGGCTTCCTTTCCTACTTTAAAAGACCATGTACCCGCTGATATGGAGGTTAAGCGTGGATGCTTGGAGGTGTCCGAACACCAATTGAATATCTTTGTCTGCCTTCGAGAAGTAACTAAAAGAATAGGCAACTTTCGTATCTCTTATCGGAAAATTGTAGTGTACAATCTTTCAGGAATTGAAAGATTGGTTGAAATCATCCCGTATCGTTAAGAATAAGTTCCGGCAATTATTATAACATGAATTCCAATTCCAAGCGTATAGCCAATCGGATTAGATCAATAACAAATATTAAAAATCAGTATATTTTTTGACGTTATTTATTAGGGAACCGCCTTGTGGCGGCTTTCTTGGGGGACACGCCAAAATTTAACGCTAACTGATAGAGACCTGCAAAATGAACTGTCTTCGCCCTGCTAAACATGTTGCAAATATTTTAAGAAAATTCATCAGTGGCGAAACGGATAATACGCCACTTTTACCTGTGAATATTACAAAATAAATTAAAGTCTAATATAGAAAATAACTTAGGTGTGGCTATGATACCTTCAAGAGTATGATAACCATACAGAGAGTGCTTACAATTCGACAGATGCTTACAGGTATCTGTCTTAAGTACGTATATCAAGTTTTGGAGACCTACTATCGATGAATTCAATAAAAAAGAATTTCTTTTTCAGTACATTTCTTACTATTAGTAACTATGTATTCCCATTGATTACATATCCATATGTTTCTAGAGTTTTACAAGTCGAAAGAATAGGATTGTGTAATTTTGTAGACAGTATAATAAACTATTTTATACTGTTCTCCATGTTAGGCATAAGCACATACGGTATAAGAGAAATTGCAAAAAACAAAAGTGACAAGACTAAACTCAATCAAACCTTCTATGATTTGATAAGCATAAATATCTTAATGTCTATTCTACTTTGTTTTATCCTATTTATATCACTAAATTATTCCGAAACATTATCTCAAAACAAGCAACTTGTATACATTGGAATTTGCAAATTATTGCTTAATACTTTTTTAGTAGAATGGTTTTACAAAGGAATTGAAAATTTCAAATACATCACAATCAGAAGTTTTATTGTCAAATGTTTATATGTAATTGCCATATTTGTGCTTGTAAAAGAACAAAAGGATTATTATATATACTATGCAATAACTGTTGGTATGGTTGTGGTAAATGCATTCTGCAATATTTTTTATTTGAGGAATTTTATTTCCTTAAAATTGATACACTTCAATTTATCGCATTACTTTAAGCCTTTATGCATATTCGGAACTTATTCAATTCTAACATCAATGTATACTAGTTTCAATACTACCTTCTTGGGACTTGTCACATCACCAACAGAAGTGGGTTATTATACAACAGCTACAAAGTTATATAGTATTTTAATTGGCATATTTACAGCTTTTACAGGCGTTATGTTACCAAGGATGAGTTCTCTCATTGTAGACAACAATGAAGCAGAATTTAATAGATTATTATCTAAATCATATGAAGCGCTATGGGCTTTTTCGTTTCCTATAGCATTGATAGGCGTATTATGTGCGCCTGACATAATTATGATAATATCTGGAGTAGGTTATGAAGGCGCTATCATACCAATGAGAATAGTCATGCCACTAATCCTCATAATAGGATATGAACAAATAATAATCATGCAAATACTAATGCCTTTAAAAAAGGATAAAGCAATATTAACTAATTCAATATTGGGTGCATCCGTCGGCCTTTTATTAAATATTTGTTTAGTAAAACACCTACAGTCAGTAGGTTCAGCAATTGTGTGGGTATGTTCCGAATTCACAGTACTATTAATGGCTCAATATTATGTAAAAAAATACAAAGGCATTACTTTCCCATTTTTCCAGTTCACAAGATACCTAATATGTACATTACCGGGAATCCTTATATATATAATTGGTATATATATAATGTCGGACACATCCATTATTCTTAGATGTTCTATTATCTCAATACTCATCATTCTCTATTGTATAATAGCGTATAGTGTAGTAATGAAAAACAGCTTAATAAAGCAAGCTCTTAATAAAGTCAACATATTACAATGATTATAATATTACTATTATCTCTATATTTCTTTTTTAAAAGAAAGAATTTAGTTTATGCTCTCTCTGGTTACATATTTATGGTATCAGAGGCATTTCGACTTTTGCCCCAATCTTTTCTAAACTTTGGAATAAAATGGAATGACGCTTGCCTCATATACTTATTCCTAACATCATTTTATCTATACAGTAGAAAACAAAACTACTTTAGTATAAAAAATGATGAAGTTGCAAAGGCGATTTCATACATCTTGCTCTACTTTACTATACTATTATTTGCTACTTGGATATTTATTGATCAAGATTGCTTTTCAGCAATAAAAGTTTATAGATTATATCTATTATACGCCATCTATTTTCAATTTAGATTACTGGGCTTCAAATCGAAATTAAAAATATTCAAGTTCATCTTTGTGCTAATAGCAATAACAGCTGGATTATTCATTCAACAAGTTGCTACAGGTATTCCTATTCTTGTTGGAGGTGCAGATGAGGTGGCAACACATGGAGAACTTACCCGTTATAGGAACACTTCTTTATTTGTAGAAATCGGTTTATTTGCGATTCTATTTACGACATGCATAAAACGTTACTCTACCCTATTTACATGTATCTTAGCTAGTGCTCTTATTTTACCTATGAGTAGAACTATTACCTTTGTATTTGCAGGAATTACAGCCGTTTATTACTTTTTTTTCTACAGAAACAAAAAACGTCTATTGAAATATTTTATTCCACTATTTATTGGATTAGCTGCTGTTTGGCCATATTTTGCTCAACGTTTAGCCAAAGAAAACACACTCGAAGATATACAATTAACAACCTCGCTAAAAAGCTCGGAAGATTTTGAAGGTGGTGGTAATTTTGTTTTTAGAATGGCAATCTTTCTTGAAAGATCCGAATATTTATTGAAAAAAAATCTATTCCTATTTGGGGTTGGTCTTGTCCATGAAGATTCAAAATACACTCAAAAGACTTTCAATTTCCGTTATGGTGCTAATCGTACTGTAAATGGAGAACGCTATAAACAACAAGTTGCCACCAATGACACATCATGGACAACTATTTTTATCATATCAGGTCTAATAGGAATCTTACTACATTTCTATTTAATCTACGCCATGATAAAAAGATTTATAATATTAAAAAGGTACCATGAAGTTTTTGTGGTTCCATTACTAAGTCTTATTCTGTGTGTATGTACTTCCATTACAGACTACAGGTTAGCACTTTTCTATTATTACACACTATTCTTCCTATTTGCTTCGACAAGTATTAAATCTATAAAAAATGCAACATTATATAATTCTATTACGAGCCATAATTAGTTCGCTCTATTTCAATTTTAAATATTTGCCATTTAATCAAGCCCTAAAGCTACCAATACTACTTTATAAACCATATTTCAAAGAGCTAAAGGGGAAAGTTGTGATAGATTCATCAAATATTTATTTTGGCATGATCCGTATGGGCTTTTGGAGTACATTACAATATCCCAATAGTGGCATTGCATGGGAAAACCAAGGTGGAACTGTAGTTTTCAAAGGTAATTGTATGATAGGAAACGCCGCTTCCATATCAATCGGGAGAAAAGCATATATTGAGTTCGGTGAAAACTTCAAAAATAACGCAGCAATGAAATTAATCTCAGTGCGTTCTGTCATTTTTGGAAAATATACAAGGATAGGATGGGATGTTTTAGTAATGGATACTGGTTTTCATCCATTGGTCATAATGAGAACAGGAAAGCAAACTAAAGCTAGCTCACCTATTAAAATCGGTGACTACAATTGGTTTGGTTCTAAATGTTGTATTATGCATGGAGTAGAAACCCCTAAAAGATGTATTTTTGGATTAGGCTCTGTATTAACAAAAAAAATTGAATGCGAGCCATACAGTCTTTTAGTTGGTACTCCACCTAAAGTTGTCAAAACTGGAATATACAGAGATTACGATAATGATACAGAAATTATAGAATAGCATGGAAAATAAAATTGCTGTTATTATTCCTGCATATAAAGATACTTATCTTCTGAACACATTGATTTCTATAAATAACCAAACAGATAAAAAGTTTAATCTATATATATGCAACGATAGTAGCCCTTACAATATTGAAAAAGTATTAGCTGATTTTAAAAAAATCAATAAGATTCATTTTGAATATATTAAATTCGAAAACAATCTAGGAGGTTCTGATCTTATCCAACATTGGAATAGATGTATCAATCAGATAAAAAATGAAGAATGGATATGGCTATTTTCTGACGATGACTTAATGGAAGATAACTGTATTAGGGATCTAAACCATCAAATCAATTTAGGGATTAAAGAAGATGTTATCCACTTTAATATTAACATCATTGATAACCAAGATAAGCTAATCCGAAAAACGAATGCTTATCCAGACCACTTATCTTCAGCTGATTTCTTTAAAAAGCTTTATTCTTGGAAAATAGAAGCAAGAATGCCTGAGTTCGTTTTGCGTAGATCGACCTTTGAAGAAAAAAAAGGTTTTGTAAATTTTGATTTAGCATGGAGAAGTGATAATGCTACTATAATCAAATTGGCACATCCCAATGGTATTAAAAGCATAGATACAAGCCGTATTAATTGGAGATATAGTAATGAAAACATTTCGGGAATAAATAATCTAAGTATGATACGTCGCAAACAAGATTCTACAATCAAATTCTTTAATTGGATGGACTCTTTCCTAAAAGCAACAAAACAAAAATATCCATTTGGACGCATTTATAGAAATATTATATTTTCTAAATTTCTTTATATTAGACAACTTAACAATCCAGAATATGTATTTCAACGTCTAAATCAAGTAAACACTCCATTAGATAAATTTATAATCAAAATATATCTTAAAACATTATGATATGGATGAAATACTAATAAAAGCATGTGGTGTTACATATAGAAAAGGACAATATATAACTGGTGTTGGCCGTTCTACGCTTGAGCTAATGAAAGCTTTAAGTAAAATAAACAATTTGCCCTTCAAATTGTATTATTATACTACAGGCCTAAGAGCTAATAACATGGATCGTACAGACATTGATTTTCAATATTTTAAAATTCCATTTCCCGATAAAATAATTCACATTACAGAATTAGATGTGCTCTATAGAAAATATATATTAAGACCTAATTTAGTCCATATTCCTCACAATTACGATGACTCATATAAAGAAGAAAATTTGCTACTTACAATACATGATGTTTGGGGATATAAAAATATTACAAACAAAAAAGAAAAAAAGAAATGGGAGCGAGCCGTTTATAATGCTTCATGTATTGTAACATGCTCCCAATATTCTAAGTCTATGATTGAGGAAACTTTCAACCTCCCATGCTCAAAAGTTGTTTCTATTCCATGGGGAATATCCAGTGATTTTAATAAAGTTTCTCCAGCTATACTATCTGAATGTAAAACTCGCTTAAACTTACCATCAAGATACTTTCTATCAGTGTCTTGTAGTCACCCTAGAAAAAATATAGAAACATTAATAAAAGCATTTATTCAATTTAACTCAAAGAAAAGAGAGCATAAACTTGTATTAGTGTGGAGTAACCCACCTAAAAGCATTTTAAATCTATGTCAAAAGAATATTGAAAATAGTGATATTATTTTTTTGAAATATATTTCAGATAAAGATTTAGTATCTGTATATAATGGAGCCACAGCAACATTCTTCCCTACAAGATATGAAGGATTTGGTTTTCCTATTTTGGAATCATTCGCATGTAATACACCTGTAGTAACTTGTAGAAATACCTCACTACCAGAAGTAGGTGGCAATATAGCGTTATATACTGATGAAGACGGAGTTGATGAAATGTCATACTATATGGAATTATTTGAAAACGAAAATTTTGATTTACATTTATTTAGAGAGCAAGCTAAAAATTATATAAAGAGATTTTCCTGGGAAAACACAGCATTACAATATGTTGAACTCTACAAGTCATTACTATGATTAAAGCATATATCGATCCTTCAAGTCAAGTTTATTATGCTTCGTTTTATATACAAGGTCTATATGATTCTATTGGGAAGCCAAACATTTCATTTTCAGCAAAATATTTCAAAGACCTAAGGCGAAATGAAGGAAGAACTGCCTACGATGTTTATTTTGCTTTTGTATTAATAAACGATGGGGTAATAACAAAATATGTTATAGATTTTGCAGACGATGCAAGCGACATCAATAGAAGTGCATATAAGTGGGCGGATATCTACGCCAAAGTAAATATAAACAAGTCTTTTACTCTTTTTTATGCATATAATAAAATAGTAGATTATAATCGAATAATACAATTGCCTCCTTATTTTGGTATCAAAATATGGAATAGTTACCAAACTATATTTTATTGTATTACAAATTATATTAAATCATTAAGTAATAGAAGTGTAGGGATTCATGTGCATATAAAAGATTATCTACTTCAATACGTACATAGGTCTAGACTATCATACTATGAAACACCTTCTCTTAAAAACAATGGTAATAATTATGTTTTCTTTGCATCGAACTTATGGAACATTGAAAATTGCAATGACACTACCAATTTAATCCGTGAAAGATTTATCATCGCATGTACCAAAAATAAAAAGATTGATTTTGAAGGTGGATTTATTATCCCTCCTAATCATCCTTTAAAAGAGAAATATCTAAAATATGCAATATCCAAACGTTATAATATACATGAATACTTAGACAAAATAAAAAAATCAAAAATTGTATTCAATACACCAGCTGTCCATTTTTGCCATGGATGGAAACTAGGTGAATATTTTTGTCTCGGTAAAATTATATTATCTACTAATTTTCAAAATAATATTCCTAATGGAATTCAAGATAGAAAAAATATTCTATTTGTAGATCCTAAAAACATAGAAGAAATTATTAATACAATTACTAATGATATAAGTTTCCAAAATGAACTGCAACAAAATGCTCTAAGTTATTGGAAAAACTCAGCATGCCCACAAAAAGTAATAGAACATTTAATATCGTACAGTAATAGGAAGCTATAAAAGTTTAGCTATGGAGTAAGCACTCAAATTAGGGCTTAAAACTAGTATATCTAACTTTGCTACAAAAAAACTAAGAATCAGAAATTAAATACAGGTTCGCATATTATACTAAAATTTAAATCTTGAGTAATAACATTATTTTCATGAATGTAGTTCATATTTTTTGGGGGCTAGGTTTCGGTGGAATAGAAACTATGTTGGTAAATATAGCCAATGCACAAGTAAAGTCTGGCGCAAAAGTGTCAATTATAATCATCAACGACTTATGCGAGGAATCACTTTTACAATTGCTTTATCCTGAAGTTACATTACATCTATTAATGCGCAAACAAGAATCGAAGGGAGTTGGATTTATTTTTAAACTAAATCGATTACTATTTTTACTACAACCTGATGTTATCCATTTACATCGTTCTGATATTGGTCAATTACTTCTTTATAAAAAATTTCGCAAAATAGCATGCGTAACTCTTCACGATATACCAATCGGCGAAATGAAAAATGATACTTTTATGAACTACATTTGGCGAAAAATTAATAAGCGCCCCATCAAGCATAGTAATGTTACATACATTAATCGTATACCTTTAGTTTTTGCCATAAGTAATACCGTACAAAACGATTTATTAACTCGTTACAAGATTTATAGCACAGTTGTTTTTAATGGTATTTTGACATCAAATTTCACTCAAAGAATGGCAACAAATCCCAAAGATATTTTTAAAATTCTAACGGTAAGTAGATTGGAACATCTTAAAAAAGGACAAGATTTACTATTAGAAGCAGTAGCTCGCATCAAAGGTCAAGTCACCATTGATTTTATAGGCGAAGGAACGAGTTTAGATTATTTAAAAGCGAAAGCCAATAAACTAAAAATTGAAAATTATGTTCATTTTTTAGGTAAGAAGACCCAAAAATACATTTCCGAACATTTATCAAATTATGACCTTTTTGTACAACCATCACGTTGGGAAGGATTCGGGCTGACAGTTGCTGAAGCCATGGCTGCTCGTTTACCTGTTTTAGTAAGCGAAGGACAAGGACCTGCTGAAGTAACCTGTGGTGACAAATATGGCTGGTTATTTATTAACGGTAATATCAATGATTTGAAGGAAAAGATTGAGTATATTATTTCACATTATGACACAGCAATACAAAAAGCAGAAAATGCACTAAAATATGTTTGTAACACATATGATGTATCAATTACAGCAAATAAATATTTAAAGGAATATTCAAAAATAAAGCCTTAAACCATAGTATATGAATCATGTTAACAAAGAAAATTACGAGACCTTTTTATGAAATAAAAAAGGTGCTATTCTAATTCATAATCAAACGTTAGTTTATGCCAAATATCTCCTCCATCCACCACTGCTATGGATGCTCTCTCTGTGCCACCGTTTGCAGTAAAAAGATTATTTCGATAACTCTTAATAAGAATGGATTCTATGAACCAACCATCACCGACACTACCCAATGTACCGATTGTAGCCTATGCATGGAAGTATGCGCCTTTGCGAACAAAGAACTTGCCAACAACGACAACCGCCCCATCAAGAGCTATGCCGCCTGGAGCAAAGAATATGCCGTGCAACGTAAATGTTCATCGGGCGGCGCAGGTTACGAATTGGGACGCACGCTGATGGCACAAGGCTACGAGGTGTGCGGAGTACGTTACAATGCTGAAGCGGGACGAGCCGAGCACTACATTGCCTCCACTCCCGAAGAGCTGATACCGGCGATTGGTAGCAAGTACATCCAAAGCTATACACTCGACGGATTCTGCGCCATAGACCGCAAACGGAAATATTTGGTAACGGGTACACCTTGCCAAATAGACTCATTCCGTAGGTATATACGGAAGTTCCGGGTGGAGGACAACTTTGTGTTGATGGACTTCTTTTGCCACAGCGTGCCATCCATGTGGGTATGGAATAAATATTTGCGCATGGTGGAGCAGGTCACAGGCAAGGTGAACTACGCTTCGTGGAGAAATAAGCACACCGGATGGCACGACTCATGGGCCATGGGAATTGATGGCGAGAAGACTGCTGAAAAGATGGATTGGCACGATTCTTACAATTTGTTAATAAGGGGAAAAAAAAGCTTCTTCAACTCCAGACTCTCGCAAGGAGACGTTTTCTACAACCTTTTTTTAGGTGATTTTTGCTGTAACCGTGCCTGCCAAAAAAATTGTAAATATAAATACGACCGCTCTAGTGCTGATATCCGCATAGGCGACCTCTGGGGCAGAACATACCGTAAGAATGAAGATGGGGTTAGTGCCTTGGTAGCTTTTACTGAAAAAGGGAACATGCTAATTCAGCAAATGAACTGCGAACTGAAAGAACATCCGTTTGAAGTGGTAGCTGAAGGACAGATGAAAGAGAATGCACACACAGCCTATTTATCAAGTATAGCCTGGAAAATGTTGCACAGCCCAAAAACTTATTCATTGACTGATTGGAAACGACTCATCATTGCTGAGAAAATTCTGCAACTACCCAAAAAGTTGGTTAGGAAAATAGATAGAATACTATCAAGATAAACATTATGAACATAAAAGTTATTACCCGGCATATGCCTAACAATTATGGATCACTGCTTCAAAGTATCGCAACACAGCATATCATTGAAACATTGGGACATCAATGCGAGATTATAAATTATGTACGCAAAGACGAAAGAGGACTGCAAGGTATCCTTTCGAGTATGGTAAGCAAAAAAGAATGGAATGAAAACTCGTTAAAGAAATTTGCATATATTATTTTGCGTTATCCAGGTGAATGGATGGCCCAACGAGCATTTGACCGTATGCGCAAACTACATCTAAAACTGACTCCTGCATGTTATACACAAAAAGAACTGAAACTACTCAAAGCAGATGTGTTCATGACCGGCAGCGACCAAGTGTGGGGACCTCTCTTTAAAGTAAAGTATGATCCGACCTACTTCCTTGATTTTACAGATAGCACTTCAAAGAAAATATCGTATGCCGCCAGCTTTGGACATACAGAGTTTACCCCCGATATCCTACGAGCATACAAGCTCCATATGTCGTCTTATACTCATCTTACTGTGAGAGAAAATAGTGCCGTAGAATTACTGAAAGACTTAGGCTTACATTGTGACGGTCAAGTATTGGATCCAACTTTACTTATTGACAAAAGCCAATGGTGCCAATACATCAAGAAAGAGATAAAAGGCAAATATGTGTTAATTTATGAAATTCATAACAATCCCCGGCTGGATACTTATGCCAAGTATTTTGCAGCCTATGTAGGTTTACCATTAGTACGTATTACACCAACTTTACATCAAGCTGTGAGAGGTGGGAAAATGGTGTTGCTACCTAATATTGGGGAATTCCTATCCTACATAAAGAATGCTACCTACATGGTAACAGACTCTTTCCACGGAACAGCTTTTGCTATTAATTTCAATACACAGTTTATCGAAGTTCTGCCCAATACCAAAACCGGAAGCAGGAATCAGAGTATCCTACATCTCACAGATTTACAAGATCGTATTGTTACAGATTTCAATGATTTCTCGTTGACCAATAAGAAGATTGATTTTGAAAGAGTTAACAATATTATTGCTACAGAGAGAGCAAAGTCAATACACACACTGAAAACAATCATTGAACAATAATTTTCTAATCATGAAAGTTCTATTAATTGACGTATATAATTACAATAAAGGAGGTGCTGAAACGGTATGTTTCAATACAGGCGATATGCTGGAACAAAATGGACACGAAGTGACATATTTTACGCTGAAGTGGAAGCAGAATCGCCCTTCTAAATTTGAAAAATACTTCCCTGAATCGAAAGATACACGCAAAGGAGTGTTTAGGCAAGTAATTAATCTTCGAAACTACTTTTACTATCCAGATGCAGCTCGCAAAATAGAGCAACTCATCATTGATGAAAAGCCAGACATTGCGCATATCCATCTGCTGTGGGGACAAATTTCCCCTTCCATTTTCACTATATTGAAAAAATACAATATTCCCATTGTTTTCACTATCCACGATTACCGTATAGTATGTCCTGCCTATAGTTTCAGAAACGGAAAGGATGAGGTCTGTGAAAAATGCCAAGGAAAGCACTTCTACCGTTGTGTCACCAACAGATGTACTAAAGGCAGTTATTTCCTAAGTATCTTTATGGCTGCTGAACAATACTACCGAAATAAATTCTTCAACCCGGCTAAATACATAGACGGCTTGCTCTACGTGAGTAACTTTGCTAAAGGAAAGCACGAAAAGTATATGCCTGCATTGAAAGAATTACCTAACATTGTACTTCATAACTTCTCAGTAAGTATCAGTGAACATCGCATACCATTAAAAGAGAAATACTTCTTATTCTTGGGTCGTTTGTCTCAAGAGAAAGGCATTATTACACTGATGAACGCATTTAAGAACAGACCTCAAGACAAACTGAAAATTGTAGGCGACGGACCATTGCGCAATCAATTAGAGGCTTATAAAGAGCAGCATGGGATAAAAAATATAGAATTCTTAGGCTATAAGAGCGGTCAAGAACTGATGGATTTGAAGAAGAATGCCTACTTTGTAGTAGTTCCATCAGAATGGTACGAGAACAATCCAATGGCAATCATCGAATCTTATTGTGAAGGTGTACCCGCCATTGGATCGCGTATCGGTGGCATCCCCGAAATTATCAATGAGGGTAAAACAGGTTATATATTTAAGCCGCACAATACAACTGAATTGACAGAAAAGATTGCTAAAGCATCGGATTTGAGCGCAGAAGTGTATCAGCAGATGAGTGATAACGCCATCAGTTTTGCCCACAAAGATATGAGCAAAGAGAGTTATTACAAGCGGCTACTCCCATTCTATGAACAACTATTAAATAATAAGAAATAGCAATGAAAATTTCAGTATTGGGAACCAGAGGATTTCCAAAGATACAAGGTGGAGTGGAAAAACATTGTGAATCACTCTACCCACTATTTAACGCAAAGTATCAAATAACAGTATATCGCCGTAAACCATATGTGAACTCAGATAAGACTTATCCCAATATAAAGTTCATTGACCTACCTTCCACTAAAATAAAAGGATTTGAAGCCGTATTTCACTCTTTTTTGGCTACCTTATCAGCATGCTTTGGAAAAAGTGATGTGGTACATATTCATAACATTGGTCCCGCACTGTTTGCCCCATTGCTCAGATTGTCTGGTAAGAAAGTGGTACTTACCTACCACAGTCCCAATTATGAACATACCAAATGGGGAAGAATGGCCAAAAAAATATTGAAATTCAGTGAAAGTATTGCATTGAATTGCTCACAGGCAATTATTTTTGTGAATAAATTCCAAATGCAAAAATATCCGGAAAAGGTACAAAAGAAGTCTGTTTATATTCCTAACGGAATACCCAATGTACAACCCACCTCGAAATGCAATTATATTAGCAGCATGGGATTAACACCTGGAAAATATGTAATCAGCGTGGGACGTATTACTCCTGAAAAGGGGTTCGATGTATTGATTCAAGCATTCGAGAAACTGAATACCGACTATAAGTTGGTGATAGTTGGCGGTGTGGAGGCAGAATCGGATTACGAAGAAAACCTTAAGAAGTTGATAAAGTCCAATCGGGTAGTCTTTACAGGGTATATCTTTGGCGAGAAACTTAACGAAGTGTATAGTCATGCCGGAATGTATGTGCTTTCTTCGTATAACGAAGGATTCCCGTTGGTATTATTGGAAGCTATGAGTTATCAATTAGATGTACTGGTGAGTGATATTCCAGCCACTCACTTAATAGATTTGAAAGAATCTGATTACTTCAAACCAGGTGATGTGCATGATTTGGCCTGCCACCTGCAACAAAAATTAGCGACACCCCAAAAACGTACATACAACTTGTCGGCTTTCGATTGGAACAAAATAGCGGAAAAAGTGGCAGAAGTATACAGAGGCTGTGTGTCACCTCGGTAATATGAAAATAGCACTATTGGAACAACAGTTTAGTGTTATTTCCCCATTTTTCTCTTGCATATCAAATACATTTGACGTAATTTTGTCACATATAAAAAAATCAGATGCTGCCACGAACCTCTTCCCCATGTGACCGGCAATAGCGTAGCGTACTTTAGACCCACCAGACAACAACGTTTTAGAATCAAAAATTAGCATGAAATTTAAACAAGGACTTATGGTCTGTTGCTTGTTGTGCTGTGCCCTCAAGGTACAAGCCCAATACTCCATGGGCAACACCGGGCTACTGAATATCCCCACAGCAGACATGCAGGAAGCCGGCACCTTTATGGGAGGTGGTAATTATCTGCCGGACGGCATGACACCGTTCAACTTCAATACCGGAAATTATTTCGTGAATATGACCTTCCTCTCGTTTGTGGAATTAAGTTATCGATGCACACTATTGAAAACCAGACGATATGACGGGAAAAGAGGCTATTTCCAGCAAGACCGGTCGATGACTGCACGTATACGACCATTGAAAGAAGGGAAATACCGGCCAAGTCTAGTAATAGGTGTAGACGACCCCTTCAAAAATACCGGAACAAACTATTTTGCCACTGTCTACGGCGCTCTTACCAAAGGCTTCTCCATTGCCCAAGGTGACCGTCTTGCTGTGACAGCAGGCTACTACATCCCACTGAATGATCACAGCATAAAAGACGGTCCTTTCGGAGGTATCAGCTACTCCCCTGCTTTCTGCCGGGAAATGACTGTCATGGCCGAATATGATTCGGAAGGTTTCAATGTGGGAGCTGCCGCCAGATTATGGAGGCAGCTCTCCATCCATGTGTTTACCAGAGAATTCAACAGCATATCGGGAGGGATACGGTATGAATGCAGGCTGTTGCACTAAGAGAGAGATGAAGGATTAAGGATTAGGGATTAAAGAGTAGGATGAAAAACAAGAGAAAAAGCGGTTTGAAGTGGATACTGGCAGTATGGTTCTGTGGTATTTCTGCAATGGCAGATGCCCAAGTGACAGAGGGCCTGAAAGCTATCGGAATGGAAAATATCCGATGTGCACAGACACCGGGAATGACCACTGTAAGTTTTGAGAACAACGTATATAGAAGTACCTACACCGGAGTGGGCAAAGCCATAGATGCCTGCTTGGGAAGCAAGACAAAGGGCGATTTGCAATTGGTGGTACTGGAAAACCGGATTCCCAGGCTTTGCATCAATCTGCCGGATACATTGACGGAAGCATACAGAAACGGAGAAATCAACCTGACACAAGTATATCAGCAAATGGGGATTACAGTAGATACGGATCCTGCCATGAAGGCATTGAAAAATGCCGGTCAGGAAGAAGTGCCGTCTGCCTGGAAGGTGGATTTGGTGATATACCCCGATTTGTTTTTGGAGAACAATACGTTTGACGAACTGTATACATATGCCATCAACCTGAATCCGGCAGTGGAAATGGCTCTATGGAAAGGTGGGAAAATGACCGCACAAGTGATACTGCCCGTAGCCACCAATCTGAGTGGAGAGATGAAACGGATAAGACCGGGAATCATAGCTCTATCGCAGGATGTACGCTTCAGGCATAATATCTTCGGGAAAATGACGGTGGGCAACTTTACCAACAACCGCTACGGTGCGCAACTGGAAATAAAATACCGCACCGACAACGGACGCTGGGAACTGGGCGGAACGGCAGGCTCCACCGGTTTCTCCGCCGTCACCCGGGAAGACGGATGGTATATGGGCAGAAAACAACGTATCAATGCCTCGCTGAACGCTTCGTACTACGAACCGCACCTCAACTTGCAGTTCGACCTGAAAGCAGGGAGGTATATTTACGGTGATTATGGAGTGAGAGGAGACTGTACGCGGCACTTCGGAGAGTATGCCATCGGCTTGTATGCCCTCTGTACGGACGGAGAGATAAACGGAGGATTTCATTTTGCCATCCCCCTGCCGGGAAAGAAATGGAGCCAGAAAGGATTCTTCAGGGTAAAGCCTGCCGACTACTTTACATGGACATACGGCATGGTGGCAGATGGAGAATACATAGAAAAACGACTGGGAAGAAGTTACAGCACACGCCCTGACGAGAACCGGAGCAGCAACTTCTACCAGCCGGACTATATACGCTACTTCCTTATAAAAGAAATACAACGGGAACTATCAAAAGAAATACAACGGGAGTTATCAAAATAAATATTAATTAAACACTTGAATTTTATTAATTGACAAAGTTATGAAAAAGAAAAATTTGTTTTTTGGAGGTCTGCTGATGTTTGCCATGGCCTTTAGTACTGTAGCACTCATCGCCTGTGGTGACGATGACAAAGAGAATGAAGAAGTAGTAGATCCGCTGGAAACGGAAAAGGAATATTACATTGTGGGCACAGTGACAGCTACCGGCGGTGCATTGACCGGTGCCCAGGTAGATACCGGAAACAACCTGACAGCTACTACCGATGCACAAGGCGTGTACATGCTGACCGTGAAAGAAACCGGTGAATATAACCTGAAATTCACAGCTACCGACATGGAAAGCATGGAAAGCAAAGTGACCATTGCCGCAAGCGCCGCCAATCGTACACAAACCACTCTGAATGTGAAAATGGCGAAAGCCATCAGCTTTGAAAATGTAGAAGAAGTGACAGTAGAAGCTGACAAGGAAACCAACGTGGAAGCTGCCCAGAACGAAACCTCTGCGGAAGAAGCAGCCACTACCACAACCGTATCCGTACCGGCACAAGCTGCTGAAGAAGGCACGACTATTGCCGCCGTAACTTACGAAGAGCCGAAAGCCAGCACAAGCGAAGAGGTGGCAGAAACTCCGAAAGAAGAAGCGGTGCCCGTGACGGCAGTAGCCATCAAAGTGACACCGGAAGATGCGGTGGCCAAAGCTCCTATTGAAATAAAGACAGCGGTAACAGGTAGTGCAAGCACCGGCTCTTACTTTGACCCTGCCTCCATGGAAGCGTTGAAAGATGCTGTTGTCACAAGAGCTGCCGTACACTTTGGAGACGTAACCTACAAAGACGGCAACTACGTCATTACAATTCCCGAAGGCGAAAAAAATACAAGGCAAGTATCTGACCAATATCCTGCCAAGCAAAACTGTAAGCAAAATACAGCAAGGCGGATATAACACCGTGAACGGAGAAAACGGTGTAATCAAGATTGAAAACAGAGATTACTCGGCACTGACCGCCACTCTGAAGGTAATCACCAAGTGCGGCTGGGACTACACCACTACCCCGGAAGCTGCATTGCAAGCCGTGGGAGCCTCTAAAGGACTGGCTTCTGTCATCGAAAAGTGTATCACCAACGCCGAAGGCAGCAAGAATGGCTATTACACCGTAGAAAAAGAATTGAAGACCGCCATCAGCGGAAACAACCAACTGGTTTTCGGCAGCCGCAGCAAAACCCAGACGAAGACATATACATTCCCCGTATTCGTAAACGGTGCGAAAAAACAGGTAGTTGTCCAACTGAATTGCTACACGGGCTATACCGAAGAATACAGCAATACCCCTATCAACAAGCATTCAGGCGGTACAACCGGAAAATAAAGCGAACGGCATAACTTATAATCCCCTTTAAGCAATTTATCTGCCTATGACCATAGCCATTGATTTTGACGGTACCATCGTAGAGCACCGCTATCCCCGGATAGGAGAAGAGATTCCCTTTGCCACCGCTACGCTGAAGATGCTGATGGACGAGCGCCACCGGCTGATTCTGTGGACGGTACGTGAAGGGAAGCTTCTGGAGGAAGCCGTGGAATGGTGCAGGAAACGGGGTGTGGAATTCTATGCCGTCAACCGGGACTATCCGGAAGAAGACATCGCACACACCGGTTTTTCGCGCAAAGTAAAAGCCGATCTCTTTATCGATGACCGCAATCTGGGCGGACTGCCCGACTGGGGAAGCATCTACCGCATGGTGCATGACGGGCTGACCTACGAAGAACTGTTTCGCGAAAACAGTGAACCGGTCCGGCAGAAAAAGAAGGGCTTTTGGGCACGTTTGAAAAAATAATATCCAAATAAGATTTTTGACTTATGTCAATTCATAACCCGCAAAAACCTTCTAATTTTGTACTCGAAATAGAGAAAGATTAGTTTTTATAAGAGTAAAGAGATTAGTTTTTAGGGTGCACTAAAAAAATAGGCAATATCCAACAATGGTTATTGCCTATTTTTATATATAGCCGGAAGCCAAGTACATCAATACAGACTTCCCAGGCCGACTTCCGTAAAGAGCTTCGACAACTTCTCCACCACCGGTTTCATATAACGTTCTCCTTTCTCGGCAGAAGCTTTTTTGGGGTTCCCTACCCCGCTGTCGACTGTAGCCTTATTCCAATGGCGGGGAGCCCAGCCCACCTTTTCATTCAGGGAAGGAATAGCAAACGGTTGGGATTCTCCGTCACCGGCCTCAGCCAGATTCACCAGCTCGGGATGGTAATGCATCATGACGGAAGTCTCAGACTCGCCGGCATGGTCGTCGACAACAGCCTCAAAGTAGTCTTTGGGAGGGACGATGCTGAACCAGTCGGCAGCGATAATCAGAAAATCGGGATACACAAACGCCAGGTCACGAATCATTCCCTTGAAGTTGTTGCCGCCATGACCGCTGAGAATAATCAGCTTGCGCATGCCTTGTGCATAGAGGGAGGCAACTATGTCTTCCAGAATGGCCTGCTGGGTGGAATAGCGGGTATGGATGCAGAACGGAAGTTCGCGCTGCCCCGGATTGTGTGCACCGAAAGGTACGGGAGGCATCACCATGCAGCGTACACCGGAATTCTGTAAAGCCAATGCAGCCGCGTCTACGGCAATGTCATGCGGCAGAATACAATCAGTGAGATAAGGCAGATGCAGATTATGGGGCTCCGTAGCTCCCCAAGGCAGGATGACAACGTCATACTTCACTCCTTTCACCTTTCCATAGCAGGAAACAGTAAGGTCAATTTCTCTTTTTTCCATGATAGTTTATTTTGGGGGTAAATCTTTACCGCAAAAATAAACATTATTCCGTCACATTGAACCTATTGCCGGCGATATTCTTTAGGTGACATACCGGTGTGATGCTTGAAATACTTGCCAAAGAACGACTGGTTGGCAAAGTGCAGCTCGTCCGCAATTTCCTGAATGCTCAGCTCGGAAGACTTCAACAAGGCTTTGGCTTCCAAAACGACGAGACTGTCAATCCATTCGCCTGCCGTCTTTCCGCTGATTTCCTTCACTACGGTGGAAAGGTGCTTGGCGGTGAGGAACATCTTATCGGCATAATAGGACACACTTCGCTCTTCCTTATAGGACTCTGAAACGGCACGGATAAAGCGTTCGAACAAGTCTTCCTTCCTGCTTTTGGGTATGCGCTCCTGAACGGCATGCCCTTGATAGATGTTGTATATCTCATAGAACAGTGCCAGCAGCAATCCCTGGGTGATTTCCTTACGGAAAGGATTGTCCTTCAGCTTCACCTTGCTCCAGAGGAAAGAGTGATACTCCTGGAATGATTGGGATTCCTCCGGAGTGATGTGGACGAAAGGCCGTTCCTTAATCATGAAGAACATGGGGAAAAGCTGTTGCATGGTGGGTATCACCATATCCATAAAATCTTTTGAGACGGCAATGAAAAGTCCGGCAAAGTCATCGGAGCGTTCTCCTTGCAGAACAATCTGGTCGGGAAGGATAATACCCAACATACCTTCCCGCATTTCACATTGCTGCAAGTTGAGTTCCAGTTTGCACCACCCTTTCAGGCAGACAGTCAGGCAAGCAGCATTCAAACGGGTGGGATAAGAGCTCAAAGACATGTCCTTGATGTCATCAAAAATAGCAAAATCATTGCCGATGAAATCGATCATCGGCAAATGATGTATCTGGGAAATATCTACATTTCGTATTCTCTTAGTATCCATGGTTTTTGTGCTTTGGCGACAAATGTAGGACTATTTTGCGGAATTTAGCTCTAAAAATCCTTAAATGGAAACTTTTAGTTCATTATCTTGAAGCCGACAAAGAAGGTTCTCGGCTGCGTAGGTCCGTAGAAATAGCCCGCATCGCGGAATTCCCCTTTATCCAGGTCTTTCTGGAAACTGTTGAAGATATTCTGTACACCCGTATTCAACTGAAGCTTGATATGGTCGTGAAGCACAAAGGTGTAGTTCAGCTTCACATTCAGGTCCAGGAATTGGGGGGTATGCTCCATGCGGTCCGAGGTGATATTGCAGAAGGCACCCTCGGGAGCATCTTCCGGTGCGTAGTGCGGCACAATCATCTTTCCCGTATAAGTGCCGGAAAGGGAGAAATCGAAATTCTTCACCGGTGCCGAGGAGAAAGTGAAGTACCCGTAATAGTCCGGTGTACGGGGCATGCGCTTGGTGGTAAGGTCTTTGCCGTCCACCTTTGTCCAGACTTCTTCATGGGTGTAGCGGCTGCGCTGCGCCGTGAAGCCGAGCTGGAACTGCGCCTCCTTGCCGTGGGCAATCTTCGCATCCAGATTGGCACCGTATACGCGTGCGCCGTTTCCGTTGCGGCGCTCCTTGATGACATCCCCTACTTCGTTCTTGCCGATATCTTCGAGCACAAAGACGTGGCGCAGGTCTGTATAGAAACCCTCCACCAGGATGTTTGCCTGCCAGTGTCCCAGATGGGCAGTCCAGTCCACCGAACCGCTGTAACTGTTGGAGCGTTCTTCACTCAGGTTATCGGCGAGTTTGATTTGGACTCCCTTGCCGCCTACTGCCGTCACGTGCAAGTCCTCATCGTATGCCTGCGGAGCGCGGAAACCGGTAGAGTAAGTCAAGCGTGCCTGAAAATCATCTGCCGGCTTGTAGAGCAGGTTGACGCGGGGGCTGAAAATAAGCTTGTCTATCAGGTTGTGCTTGTCCAGGCGGGCGCCGACCAGCATGGTCAGTACGTTCATCTTCCACTCATTCTGCACGAAGGCGCTGGCAATGCGGACATCCTGCTCCATGTCACGATGATAGCCGGTCATGATGTCGTGCAGGGAGTTGTTCTGATATTCCAGTCCGCCGGTGAAGGTGGCGGGGGCAAAGAAGCAGTTGTCCATATTGCCCACATACATGCCGCCGGCAACCCAGGTCAGGTCTTTCGTCTTGCCGTAAGCATTCATGTTCTTTTGGGCACCATAGTAGCTGTTGCGGTCGGTGTGCTGTATGGAGGTGTAAGCCGAAATCTTATGCTTGTACTCCTTCCAGAACAAATCGTAGCTCACGCCTCCGCTATTGATGATATGCTTGGTCTGCTCGGTGATGTCCGTCTCGTGCGGCTGCAAATCGAATTTGTTGCCTCCGCGACGAAGTTCGTTGGTGGTATGGTATTCCAGATTGATGCGGCTGAAATGCGTAGGACGGTAATAGGCGCGGAAGCCGAAAGTATTCATGTTCAGCTTGCCCAGCTCGGAAAAGCCATCGCCATCGCGGTCGTAGGGGTTGCGGTTGCGGTAACTCTCATAAAAGGCAATGCCGTAAGAGTTATCTTTGGCAACCAGCGACACATTGCCACCCATATATTGCTCCCAGGACTTGCCGTCCATATTGGAGAACATGCTCGATACCTGAAAGGAATTGTTGATGGGGTCTTTGGTTATAATATTGATAGTTCCTCCCACAGCATTGGCGCCAAACAAGGCAGAGCCTCCGCCACGCACCACTTCTACCCGTTCAATCATGTTCACGGGGATTTGCTCCAATCCGTACACACCGCTCAATGCACTGATGATGGGACGGCTGTTTATCAATATCTGCGAATACGGACCTTCCAAGCCATTGATGCGCACCTGGGGGAAACCACAGTTCTGGCAGTTGTTCTCCACACGCAAGCCCGATTGGTAGTTCAGTGTCTTGGCAAGGTCGGTGGAGTTGACCATCTCGAACAATTTGGTACTCATCACATTTACAACTACCGGAGCTGCCTTGCGGCTTACCTCGTTGCGGTTGGCGGATACCACCACTTCATCGGTCATGAAACTCTCCTCTTCCATCGGGAAATGTATGACGGCAGTAAAGTCCTTGCTCACCGTCACCTCCTTCTCTTGGGTCTTGTAACCCACTGCCGACACACGGAGCTTGTATTTTCCCGCCGGAAGCTTGCGGAACTCAAATTGTCCTTCTTCATTGGAAACCGTTCCCTGACCACTGCCGATAATCAAAACCGTGGCATACGGTATATTTTCCTCCGTACCTTTCACTATCACATGGCCGGAAATCATATTGCCTTCTTTTATAGGATTTACGGCAAAAGCTACGCTGGCACTTACCACTGCAAGTACCAACGCCAAAATGTATTGTTTCATCAAATTAGCGCTCTAAATAAAAAAAATAATTCAAGTCTGAAAAAAGATAATCATCCGAGATGCCGCACTTCGTTCACTGAAATGCCGGACTTCGAGACTAAAATGCCTGGTATCTACATACAAAAAATCCAGGCGTTTTTAAACCTAATGACTATGAAAAAAGAGCGGGAGGAGCGCGAAGGGAAAGGGTACGTATCACTTCCCCCTTAACAGTAGGTGTTGCCGGTTTGGCTCTGAGCATGGCCAGCAAAGGACGCATCGGGTGCTGAACCTCATACACATCCACTCCGGAAGAGTAGAATGCCGACAAATGCCCGATAACCAAAAGGGAAGTCTGAGAGTGAGAGTGTGTGCCATGAAAAGGGTGCGAGTGCGTTATCATCACCCCATTCACATAATGGACGTGAGTGAACGCAGTGATACTTGCCTGGTACATGATAAACAGTACCAGCAAGCTCAATGCACCTATAATTTTTTTCTTCTGCTTCACGTCCAAAAACTTATACTATAGATTTTGAGCCGCAAAGATAGTGAATTATTCTTTAACTTTGCCAAACAAGAACTCATAATCACGCTTGGAAGCCGGAGCCGCCCACTCTTCGGGAATAAACTTCCACTGATTCAGCGTACGCGGTTCAATCACCTTCTTCTGCTCAATGTACTGCATCAGATAATAGCGTAAGTCCTTATCCGTAGAGTGGATGATGCGTTCCTTCAATTCATCCTGCGAGATGCCGGCCCCCTTTGTCAGCAATTCGCCGCCACCGTTTCCGCGATAAGAATTCACCGCTACCTTATACATTTTATCCATATCGAACGGAGTACCGTCTGCCATACTGAGAATGGCTACCTTCTCGCCATCCGGCTTGGTCACATCCACCGTGTAGATAATACCCGCCGCAGAATCGAAGTTGAAGCTGAAATTCTTGAATGAGGCCCTATCCGTAGCACCTTCGCGGCGCTTCTCACGGAAGAGAAGGATATGGTCGTCCGGAGACTTCATCCGATTGGTCCACAAATCATACGACATCTCCAAGGCATCGCGTATCTCCTTCCCCGTCAGACGCATGGTGTAAAGCATATTTTCGTACTTATACAGATTGAACATATCGTTCACAAAAATGTCTCCTTTACGGATTTCCGTATCATAGGACAAAGGAGCCGCAAAAGAAATATCCGCTCCGCTGATTGCCAACTGCAATTCGTGGATAAGGTCTATAAAAGCGGAAGAACCGAAATAGGCAGGACGTGTGGAGATAGTCTCGGTAAAGGAACCAATTTTCTTGGAAACAAAATTCTGCACAGCTTCATTTTCGGGGGCAAAGCGTTGCATGAACTCTTCGCTGACGCCGTAGTCTTGCGTATCGGACAGTATGCCGTCTATCTTCTTGTCTATAACTTTACCATCACGCAGTTTCAAGGTTATATCCACATTACTCACAACAACACCGTTGCTGGCAGGGTCCATCACCAGTACCGAGTCACCGGCTATGTTGCACACCCTCTTGCATTCGCGCGCATGGTCGTGCCCCATCAGGACAATATCGAATCCCGGCACGTTGCACGCCACTTCCACCGAAGCGTTTTCGCGATACTTGCCTCCCATCAGCTGGGCATCCTGGCCGGCATGGAACATACCGATAACCAAATCAGGCTTTTCCTGCTCACGGATAATCTTCATCCATTTGCGGGCAGTCTCCTCCATATCGTCGAAACGCAGCCCTTTCCACAGATTCTCTGAAAGCCATACGGGGATGGCAGGAGTTATCATACCGAGAACCACAATTTTCACTCCGTCACGTTCCAGCACCTCATAGGGTTTGAAATGGGTTTCTCCGGTAGCAGTATCCACAATATTGGCACCCAATATCGGAAAACGGCAGTCACCTGCCCAACGGTCGAAAACGGTACGGCCGGTCTCTACGTCATGGTTACCCATATTGCCGGCATTATACCCCATGAAATTCATCATCTCCGCTGCCAGATGAGGGGCAACGGTATCTATGTAATTATAATAATAGGCTGTGGGCTGTCCCTGCAGAATGTCACCATTGTCCAAGAGAATCAGATTTTTGCCATAAGCCTCACGTTCTTTTTGCACCAAAGCATGCACACGTGCCAGACTGCCGGTTGCCTCCCGGCGGCGTATAAAGTCGTAGGGATAGTAGTTGCCGTGTATATCACTGGTCTGTACGACTTTCAGTTTCACCTCTCTTTCCTGCGCAGGCAGTATGCTTGTCAGGACAAAAATCCAGATAAAAAAACAACTAAATCTTTTCATTATATTTCCTTATTTCTTGTCGGTTCTTATAAGTTCATAGGATGGGTAAACATAAACCGCGCTCCATCCGTATAGGCAGGATCTATCCAAATCTCGCCGCCCCACTTCTCAACGGTCAGCTTACAGATGGACAAGCCCAAGCCGGTTCCCTGCACATATTCGTTCAGCTTCTCGAAACGTTCGAACACCCGTTTCTGTTTGTCCAATGGAATGCCGCAACCAGTGTCAGTCACCGAGAATACTGCAACATTCCTCGCCGTATCCGGCTCCAGCTTCAAGGTTATCGTACCTTCTTTTGTAAACTTGTCCGCATTGGAAAGCAGATTTATCACAACCTGCTGTAAACGCTGCACATCCGTCCGCATCTCCACTACCTCACGTTCACACTCAAATAAGAATTGATTGGTCGACCTGCGTGCCTGGGCCACGGAAGCTACTACCTGCTGGCATATCTGCACTACATTGCAGCTCTCCAAAGAAAGGATGACGCGGTCGGCCTCCAAACGGGACACATCCAATATGTCATTAATCAACCGAAGCAGCAAATCAGAGTTGGTCCTAATAATCTCGAAATAGCCACGCTGTTCTTCTTCCGAGGCTCCTCCGGCAGACAGCACGTCCGAGAAGCCCACAATCGCATTCAATGGAGTACGGATTTCGTGGCTCATATTGGCAAGGAAAGCACTCTTCAGACGGCTGGATTCTTCGGCACGGTCTTTTGCTTCGCGCAAGGCACCCTCGGATACCTCCAGTTCATCCTTCAACTTCTTTGTATGATAATAAAAGTAAAGGGAAACGAACAAACCGCCCAACAGCACCAACAGAACAGCACCGACAGACCAGATATGATACTTGTACTGTTCGTAGAAAGAAGGGGTTACGTTCAGCATCTTTACCGGCTGCGGAAGGCCGGTGATATTCAGTTTCTTTTCCTTCACAAGTTTACCGTCCAGTATGGTCTCATTCGGAATGATTTCCATATGGGTCTCACTATCCTGGGAGGTGGTCAGCAGGCGGTAAGACTGTCTTGCCATCTCCTTGCCCAAAGCACGGTAGGCAGGAACGACACCTGCCACAGCCCAATATCCCAAGCCTACGGAACTGAGCGAGAAAGTGGGCAAAGTGGGAGCTGCTTCCATCATGGCGTAGGTTGCATTCCGCATGAAGTAACCATCGTTCATGTCCACACGCCATGTCCCCATCAATATAGCTGTATTTTCCGGTAACTCATGCAATCTGTCACAAATGGTATATATGGTATTGACGCGTCCGTCCAGCAGAATCAGGTTTAGTTCCGGGAACTTCTGCATCTCCTTCACTACATAGGCCTGCATGGCAACGCCGCCATAACTGTTGTCTGAGACAAAAGCGATATTCTTGGTGCCGGGATACATCTGCTTTATCATATTGATGTTGGCCTCCACATCATACTCATAAACGAAGCCAGCCTTGATAGGCGAACTGGGGAAATCCGTGAAGAAGTCGACGGATTCGGGCATCCAGGTCTTCAGGTCAACGGTATCACCCGGCAGCAATATGGCGTTCCGGCTGGACAGTGCACTCACTACCGGAGTATTGCCGCATATGGAGTCTTCCAGAGAAAGATAGGCAGCCCAGGCTTCCTGCCCTATAAGTACAATCAGCGCCGGACTTTTATCACCTTGATATTTAGCCAACAGCTCAGCCATTCTCCTCTCCCAAAGAGGGGATTCGGAAAAACTCTTGCAGTTCATGTTCTCCAATGCGATGGTGTTTGTCCCGCCCAGGCGTTGGAACTCCTCCATAAAGTCGGAGATGTTGCCGGAAGTACGGCCGGCATCCGGATTATAGGAACTGATAATCAGTACCGGATGCTCTCCCGTAATAGAAAAAGCGGGCAAAAGGCAACAGAAAAGCGCTACCATGCATGGTAATATTGTACGATATATGTGTTTCAATTGATTGATTCGTTTAATTGCTCCATAGCTTTGACAAATATAGATAAAAGTTGGAACCTAAAGAAAAAACAACAATTGTTTTTTTGTACTTTTGGCACCTATTATAAAATGAGATACAAAATGATACAAGATTTTCATCGAATGATATCTGCCGCTCTCGGCATATCAGAAAGACAAATAAGCCAGACCCTCGGCCTGCTGGAAGACGGAGCGACAATCCCTTTCATCAGCCGTTACCGCAAGGAAGCAACGGGAGGACTGGACGAAGTGCAGATTGAAGCTATCCAGACGCAATATGAGAAACTGAGCGAAACCGCCAAACGTAAAGAAACCATCCTGAACACCATACAGGAACAAGGTAAACTGACCGCCGAACTTCAGAAGCGCATCGAGGAGACTTGGGACAATACCCTACTGGAGGACATCTACCTCCCCTACAAGCCCAAACGGAAAACACGTGCCGAAGCAGCCCGTCAAAAAGGACTGGAACCCCTCGCCACCCTGCTGATGCTGCAACGTGAGCCTCATCCGGAGGAACGCGCCGCCAATTACGTGAAAGGAGACGTGAAGAACGTGGAAGATGCACTGAAAGGTGCCCGTGACATCATAGCCGAGCATGTTAGCGAAGACGAACGTGCCCGAAACAGCGTGCGCAACGCATTTGCCCGCCAAGGCATACTGACCGCCAAAGTAGTGAAAGGCAAAGAAGAGGAAGCGACCAAATACCGTGACTACTTCGACTGCTCCGAATCGTTGAAGCGATGCAACTCCCACCGCCTGCTCGCCATCCGGCGTGCCGAAGCGGAAGGCCTGCTGAAAGTCAGCATCAGCCCGGACGATGAGGAGTGCGTGGAACGGCTGGAACGCCAATTCGTGCGGAGCAACAACCCCTGCGGACAGCAAGTGGCGGAAGCCGTGCAGGATTCCTACAAACGCCTATTGAAGCCATCCATAGAGACGGAATTTGCCACGCAAAGTAAGGAACGTGCTGATGAGGAAGCCATCAAGGTATTTGCCGAAAACCTCCGTCAGTTGTTGCTGGCTTCACCACTGGGGCAAAAGCGTGTGATGGGTATAGACCCCGGATTTCGTACGGGTTGTAAAGTTGTGTGCCTCGATGCACAAGGAAATCTGCTCCACAATGAGAACATCTACCCCCACCCTCCGGTCAGCAAGCAGAAAGAGGCATTTGCCAAGCTGCAAATGATGATAGAGTCTTATAAGATAGATGCCGTTGCCATAGGTAACGGAACTGCCAGCCGCGAGACGGAGGAGTTCTTGAAACATCAGCGCTTCAACCGCGACATACAGATATTCATCGTCAGCGAGCAGGGAGCTTCCATCTATTCGGCCTCTAAAATTGCACGGGACGAGTTTCCCGACTACGACATCACCGTACGCGGTGCTGTGTCCATAGGCAGACGACTGATGGACCCGCTGGCAGAGTTGGTAAAGATTGACCCGAAATCTATTGGTGTGGGGCAATACCAGCATGACGTGGACCAAACCAAGCTGAAAAAATCACTGGACCAGACCGTAGAAAACTGTGTAAACTTGGTAGGTGTCAACCTGAACACCGCAAGCAGCCATCTGCTGACCTATATCTCGGGATTGGGTCCGCAACTGGCACAGAACATTGTGAACTATCGCGCCGAAAACGGTGCCTTCACCTCGCGCAAGGAACTGATGAAAGTACCGCGCATGGGTGCCAAGGCATTTGAGCAATGTGCCGGCTTCCTACGTATTCCGCAGGCAAAAAATCCGCTGGACAATACTGCCGTACACCCGGAAAGCTATTGTATCGTAGAACAAATGGCAAAGGACTTGGGTTGCAGCGTAGCCGAGCTGATAGCCAGCCGGGAGCTGCGTCTGAAGATTAATCCCGAACGCTACCTCTCCCCCACCGTGGGCATGCCGACACTGAAAGACATCCTGCAAGAGCTGGACAAGCCCGGACGTGACCCACGCGGACCGATAAAGATATTTGAATTTGACAAGAACGTGCGCACCATCAACGACCTGCGCGAAGGCATGGAATTGCCCGGCATCGTAGGAAACATCACCAACTTCGGCGCATTTGTCGACATAGGCATCAAGGAAAACGGACTGGTACACCTCTCCCAACTCGCCGACAGATTCATATCAGACCCTAATGAAGTAGTGTCCATTCACCAGCATATACGCGTAAAGGTACTCAGCATAGATATGGACCGGAAACGCATACAGCTGACAATGAAAGGAGTGGAACAGAATTAGGGGTTAATGATTAGTGATTAATGACTAATACGGAAATCATTAATCACTAATCCCTTATAATAGTGTCTTAAGATAATTACTGTACCAAGCACTAAAAGTAGTGAACACAGAATAGAGCCTTCGAACCCGAAAGTTCCTCCATTTATCAGATTTTCTTCCGGAAAGTGAAGAATCAGCAGATTCTCATTGCTAAATTCATTTCCACTGACTTTATATCCCAAAACAGAACCTTGAATCCAGTTCCAGAACCAATGCAAGGCAATGGGAAAACAGAGGTTACGCGTGTATATATAGGAAGCTCCCAAGAAACAACCCGCCAGCATGATATTCAAAAACGGGACGAAGGCAAAGCTGGGATTGAAAAGATGCATCAACGAAAATAACACCGCAGAGATAAGCAATGCCACAAACTTATTGACGCCTCCATCCAGCATACGCCCTAAAATGAAACCGCGTCCAATAACTTCTTCCGTAACTGCCACTAAAAAATAAAGCAAAAGACTCGACAACAACGAAATGGGAGAAAACAAGACCCCTGCCACTTCCACAGCCCCCAACAATAAAGACAAGCCAAAACCAACTACATACAAGAACACGACAAACAAAGCTCCGTTCAGCAGGCTTCTGCCCCATCCCTTCAAAGACAAGCCCAAGCCCGAAAAAGGAAGCTTCCTGAAACCCAGCACCATACAAGCGGCAATAAGCCCACTGGCCAACATCAAGACTTCATTCAACATCATTAAATAGACGCTCATCCCACCAGCTTGTGTCTTCAACTCAGGGAAAGCAATCGCAAAAGGTATGGCAAACAAAAACAGAAAAATCATAAAAAGTACAGTAAACAGTACTATATCAACGAATGCCAGCCAAATACGTTTTGTTTTACTCATAGCAACACACTCTTCCTTCACCGTTTCTTCCGTCTCCATTTGTATCTCATTTTGATTAATATCCGACAAAAATAATAATAAAAAGAAAAAACTTCATGTATTCCTGCCGGTTTCTTCTTATATTTGAAAAATCAATCTGGAATCGACAAACATGAAACTAAGAAAAATACTTTTAGCCGTTGCCGGACTGGCGTTAATGCTGAATGCCTCGGCACAAAAATCCAAAAGATACTACGTGGCCAAACCTGGCACCCTGGTGGAACTGATGACAGAAGCGGAAGCCAATGAAATCACCCAACTGACCCTGCAGGGCAAGCTGAATGCCGTAGATTTCAGGCATCTACGGGATGAATTCAAAAACCTGCAACTGCTGGACATTTCCAATGCCTCCATCAGCATGTATGCAGGCAAGAACGGGACTTATCCAAACCGTTTTTATGTATATCCTGCCAATTGCATTCCGGCATATGCCTTCTGCAAGCAAATAGACGACAGTACATTTGTAGGTAAGGAGACGCTGACCAGGATTATCCTTTCCGACAAGACCAAGAACATCGAAGATGCTGCCTTTAAGGGATGCAAAAATCTCAAGATATGCCAGATACGGAAGAAAACGGCTCCCAATCTGTTGTCCGAAGCATTGGCCGATAGCGTTACAGCCATATTTGTTCCATTGGGATGCAGTGACTCCTATCGTACCAAAAAGAAATGGGAAACCTTTGCATTCATTGAAGGAGAACCACTGACAGTAAATGTGCAGATTGGTAAAATGGGCAGCCTTGCCAGCGAACTGTTAAGAGCCGGATTTCAGCCCAAAGACGTTAACTTTCTGACCGTTGAAGGAAAAATGGACGAAGCCGACTTCACATTGATACGCGACTATATGCCCAATCTGGTTTCCATCGACATGACCAACAGTAATGCCACTGCAATTCCCGACTATACTTTCACCCAAAAGAAGTATCTGCTGAACGTACGGCTCCCGCAAGAGCTTAGAAGCATCGGACAGCGTGCATTCAGTGGCTGCGGCCGTTTGTGCGGCACGCTGGTGCTTCCTGCCAGTGTAACCGCCATTGAGTACGGAGCATTTATGGGATGCGACAACCTGCGCTATGTGCTTGCCACGGGGAATAAGATTACCACGCTAGGCGACAACCTTTTCGGCGAAAGCCAAGGCAAAATTATATATAAGGAGAAACAATAACTCAGACTATTCCCCGCCTTAATAAGAACAAAGAGACTCTTTTAATAGCAAAAGAAGGTGTGTCAGAATGATAGCTAAAAATCATTCTAACACACCTTCTTCTTTTTTTCAATATCGCACAAGCCTTTATTAAACCAAAAAGATATGAAAGAAGAATCGTTCCATCATGGCAGAAATATTGTTCCACCGTGGTGAAAAAATCGTTCCACCATGGTGGAACGATTTTTTCCTCATGATGGAACGATTTAAAATATGCTTATTTAGTCCTTAGCTTCCGTTATCACTTTGTTGCGTACATACGTGCACGCAACTCCTTGATGTGGTCTGAAGTGATGTATTCGTCATACTCCATCATCTTGTCGATAATACCGTTCGGAGTCAATTCGATGATACGGTTGGCAACCGTCTGAATGAACTCGTGGTCGTGGGATGAGAAAAGGATATTGCCTTTATAGGTCTTTAGATTATTGTTGAATGCCTGGATAGACTCCAAGTCGAGGTGATTGGTAGGTGTATCCAGAATCAAGCAATTGGCATTGCGCAGCTGCATACGTGCAATCATGCAACGCATCTTCTCACCTCCCGACAATACGCTTGCTTTCTTCAGCACCTCCTCACCGGAGAACAGCATACGTCCCAGGAAGCTCTTCATATAGACTTCATTGCCTTCACCGAACTGGCTCAACCAGTCCACCAGATTCAGGTCTGTATTAAAGAATGCAGTATTGTCCAGCGGCAGGTAAGCGGTGGTGATAGTCACACCCCAGTTGAAAGTACCTGCATCCGGTTTCATATTCTCGTTGATAATCTCGAACAGGGCGGTCATGGCACGCGGGTCGTGCGAAAGGAATACAATCTTGTCTCCCTTCTCTACGTTGAAGTTGACGTCGCGGAACAGCACCGTACCATCTTCCAGCGTTTTCGTCAAACCGGAAACTTCCAGAATCTGATTACCCGGTTCGCGTTCGGGCGTAAAGATGATGCCCGGATACTTACGTGATGACGGCTTGATTTCTTCTACATTCAGTTTCTCCAACATCTTCTTGCGGCTGGTAGTCTGCTTGCTCTTTGCCACATTGGCACTGAATCGGCGGATAAACTCTTCCAGCTCTTTCTTCTTCTCCTCGGCCTTTGCCTTCTGGTTCTGCTGCTGACGGAGCGCCAGCTGGCTGGACTCGTACCAGAAGCTATAGTTACCGGCAAAGAGGTTAATCTTTCCGTAGTCGATGTCCACCGTATGCGTACAAACGGAGTCGAGGAAGTGACGGTCGTGGCTTACCACCAGCACCG